>MDTG01012263.1_pt1 | contig 15913 bp, 15 predicted proteins | sample 811421 | NCBI WGS metagenome assembly MDTG01 (sample SAMN05326645, study PRJNA326480) | marine metagenome | isolation source: seawater | place: Pacific Ocean: South East | collected 2011 | reverse complement strand
TGTGGATAATATATCTTTAAAGTCAATGTATCTGTTTTTAAAATATTGTAAATCAACATTTTATGGATTTTAGCTATTTTTTTAAAATTGTTAATAACCTCACAGAAAAGAAGTTAGCAAAATCTTAAGCGGTAATTTCAATCTAATCTTAGGCTAAGTTATAAAGGTTCCAGAATAATTAGGAAGCATAAAACGTAATTTATCTAAGCTTTTTTTGAAAAAATTCTAATAATTCGCTTATTCCTAAACGAATTTCTTCTTTGGGAGCTGTAAAATGATTGACCATAATTGAAAATACATAAACATTCTCTTTTGTGCTCTTCCAATAGCCCGAGAGATTGTGATTATGTCGGAGGCTTCCTGTTTTTGCATAAACTTCTCTTAGTGTTTTATAGGCTTTAAGGGTTCCTGAAATTCCAGTTTTTGGGAAATATGTATCTATTTTTTTCCAACCTAATGTTTCATGAATTTTTTTAAGCACTGCTATTAATGTACGTGGGGTTAACATATTGTAACGAGATACACCAGACCCGTCAACCCATTCTAAATGATCTGGTAGCCATAAGTTCCATTCCTGCTTAATGCTATCTATTGTTTTTTCAATGTTCATTTCATCAAAACGCTTTTGAGAAATCATTGTCAATAAAGATTCAGCAATACCATTGTCACTGTCCTGAAGAAGAGCTTTATAAATAATAGATTCTTGATTGGTATTTAGAGCCTGCCATGGTATCTGCTCATTGGGATTTGATAATTCAACTGAATAATTAATTTTCTCCTCCAAAAGACTAACAAAAAGGCTGTCACTTGTTATAAATGGGAGATATAAAGTATCTTTAATTGATATATTTTTAGGATTATAATAAAAAATGTTTCGGATACGATCTCGTTCAAAGACACTTACAATAGTGTCTGAAACAAGCCTTTTTTCAAATGATCTTGGAAAGAGCTGGGGCCCTTTATAATTAAAAGAAGCTTGGACACTATTCCCATATATGGGGAATGAACTGCTTTCAGCAGCAAAATAATAGAAATAATCATCCCAAGACCACCCAAGACCTTGATGCTTGAGTCTAGAATTAGGCGTGTGATATCGCCAAATCTTTTTTTTCATGAAAAATGAGGTTAAAGAGTCATCAGGGTATAGATGGTGAAAAAGTAGTGGATAGCCTGAAGATTTAAAATGCATAATTGAATCTTTTTCTTGATAAAAGAAAACAGCTGGAATAGAATCAAAATTTTGAATTGCTGCTAAAAAAGTTAGCAACTTAGTGTTTGAGGCAGGAGTCATATATTTCTCGTCTTGAAAAGAAGCAACAGGGCTAGAACCATTTAATGATTCAACACTAAATGCAATATGAGCCTTATCAAAAGCTGAGATTTTTTTGAGTACTCTGGCAATTTTTGTTTTAGAAAATTTTTGGGCAGAAATTGAAGTACTTATAAAAAATAAAAAAAAATAAAGCAACAAACGCATCGGGTAAATATAGAAAAAGAGGATTACTTTTATTAAAAGAACTTAAATAGTATAAGAATAGAATACTTTACTTCATTACAAGCCAGCTGATAATCCAAAAAAAGCATTTCTCCCAGGGGCAGGTTCATAATACCTTCTGCCAAATGCGTTTAATCGAATATTATCAAAATACCGAACATCAAATAAATTATTTATTCCTCCGGATAATGTAAGCTCAAAACCAGCCCAATTAAAAGATCTTGATCCTTGAAATCTCACTTTTTGGTAGGCTTCTACTTGAATCATATTAGAATTATCAGCATAAAAACTCCCTATACTTTCTGCTGTCAGTTGGAAATTCCATTTGGTTAAAGTTGAAAAGCCTAGTTGAAGAAAAAACTGGCTATTTGGAATGCCAGGAATGCTATTGTCTGATTCAGTTTCATTATTCGAAAAAAGATACCTTGCCTGGGTTAAACTGGCTTGAAGTTCCCAATACTTCCAACGATAAGCTCCAAAAAATTCAGCCCCTAAACGCTCTGTAGCTCCAACGTTTTGATAAAACGACCTCCCCGGAAAAGCTTCTAATTCATAAGGGAGAATCTCATTGGAGCTTTCAATAAAAAAGACATTGGCTTCCAATCTCATTTTTGACCACATACCTTTCCATCCAAGTTCATAATTTAAAGCACGTGCAGGTTTTAATTCAAGGTTAAGCCCTTCTACACCGCTTGGATTTGCTGAAAGTTCTGATAAAGTAGGTGTTTCAAAACTAGTAGAAAAATTTGCAAATAATTGTTGTTGCAATGCTAGTTCATAGCTTAAACCAATACTTGGGTTTAGTACCTGATAGCTTTGATATTCGGTTACACTATCTGCTCCAAGCTTCATATCGTCATAACGCAAACTTGTTCTCAAAAATATTTCCCCAACCTCAAGCTCATCTATTATATAAATTCCAAAGTTTCGAAATTTTTCTAGTTGAGAAAAACTCAATGCGCCTTGACTTCCTGTTAAATTTATATATCTATCTCTTTGGTCTGACTGCTGAGCCGTTTCGACACCTATCTTCCAAAGATGCCTATTTTGTTTGTATGTCAATTGACTTCCTAATCCAAAATAATTTCTGTTAAGGTCTATGATTCCTCCATTTTCAAAAGGGAGTTTTCCATAAAAGTCTCGAAAAGAGTAAAACCCGTAAGTATCCAATTTCCATAAGTCCCCCAATCCTTGATGCCAAGTTAGTCCAGTTTTAAATTGATCAACACTCTCAAAAGTATCATATTCAACATTTCGCTGTCTAGCTTGAGACCAATCCGCTTCAGTGTCTTCTAATGTTATTCCACCAGGATCTTCTGCTCTTGGACTATTAGTGTAATTTAATTGAAGCTTAAGGGTTGATTTGGGTGTAATTGTATTATTAACTTTGATGTTTAAAAGGTTTTGCTTAAATCCACTGTTTTTTCTAAATCCATTTGTTTGTGTACGGCTTAGATGAATTAAGGCTGAAGTTTTTGCCTCTTTTAAGTAAGTGTTGAATTGATAGGATTGGAATCCGTAAGCACCAAAACGGGATTGCAATTGAAAAGTTTGTTCCTCAAGTTGATCTATTGTATTAAGATAAATTACCCCGCCTGATGCGTTCCCATATAAACTAGCTGAAGGACCACGAAGTACTTCAAAACTTTTAAGTAATCCTAGTGGTAAATTATCTAGCTGTCCCTGTCCATCTGGAGTAGTTTCTGGAATTCCATCTATAATAATTTTAATTCCTCTAATTCCAAAGGCTGAACGAGCACCAAAACCTCGTAAGGAAATTCTTAAATCTTGAGCAAAATTATTAGCATTTTGGATGAAAAGACTTGGCACAGACCCTAAGTATTCTTGAAGCGTTAGCTGTTGATAGGTTTTTTGAAAAAGAGAAATATCTTGTGCAGTTACAGAAAAAGGCAGTTTATTTCTCGGAGTAATTGTTTTTGTTGACTTGAGGGTTATCTCTTGAAGAGTTATTGTTACACTATTGGATTTTTGAGCTTGAAGAGTTAAAACAAATAAAAATGTTAATGTAAAAAAAATGATTCGCCAAATTCTGTCTCCTATAACCATAATCCTTCCGCTTATTATTTAAATTTGCAATCAAAGATATATAATATATGTACTTGTCCGAAGCCGAAGAAATTGTTGCCTACATTGTATGCATCTCCATATTGGTAGGTTTTGGTGTGACTACTTATATGGAAATAAAAAATACTATTGCTGAAGAAAAACAGAGAATGGCTGAAAAAGAAGAAAATGAAGCTAAAATCAAAACTCTAATTGAATATTTAAGATCAAAAAAAAATCTTTTTGATGCCGTAGCCCAAACTAAAAAATCTCTAGAAAAAAAAATAAATAAAGAATAAATCTTTACATTTGTACCTACAAATGTTGGCGTGTATTTATGAAAAAAATATTTCATTCTTCATCTACTCGAGGGGAAGCTGACCATGGCTGGCTTTATGCAAGACATTCATTCTGTTTTGCAAACTTTTATAACCCTGAACGCATTCAATTTGGTGCACTTAGAGTTTTAAATGATGATACCATTGCCCCTGGAATGGGTTTTGGATCTCATCCACATGACAATATGGAAATCATAACGATCCCTCTAGAAGGAGCATTAGAGCACAAAGACAGTATGGATAATTATGGTGTTATTAATGCAGATGAAATACAGGTAATAAGTGCTGGAAGTGGTATTTATCATAGTGAATTTAACAAGGATAAAGATAAAGCAGTTAGTTTGCTTCAAATATGGGTTTTACCTAAAGAGCAAAACGTTACCCCTAGATATGAACAAAAAAGTATCAAGGAACTTAAATCAATTAATTCTTTTTACCCAATCATTACTCCAGATTCCAATGGTCCTGCCATGTGGATTCACCAAGATGCCTGGTTTCACATCGGAGATTTTGAAAAAGAGACAAAACTAGATTATACTCTTAATAAAAAAGAAAATGGAGTGTATGTTTTCCTAATAGAAGGAAGGGCAGAAATTGATGGAAACTCACTTCAAAAAAGAGATGCTTTAGGGCTTTGGGACACAAATAAATTTTCTATCCATGCCAATTCCCAGAGCAGAATTTTACTAATAGAAGTCCCCATAAATTACTAAAAATGAATACACCTTCAGCTAAAGAGCTTCTTAAACATATTGAGGATAAAATAGAACATGGAAAATTTATTGACAGTGTACATAAAATTAAACTTATGACTACAAGGGATATGATTCGCTCAATCTTAGAAACAGAGTTTAAAAAGTTCTAAGCAAAAACCTTTTCTCTTACTTGCAAATTGTAATTTGATGGGCTAGGAGAAAGGTGATTTACTATCTTTACCTAACTCTAAATAAAATTATGGAACTAATTCCCAGCACAGGACTTTCTATTGAGTCATTAATAAGGGGCCTACTAGGGATGTTAGTGCTAATTCTTATAGCATATTTATTGAGTAATAATCGTAAAGCAATTAAATGGAGAGGTGTTGGGTTAGGTTTATTTATTCAAATTATAATTGCAGTTGGAGTTCTTAAAATAAACTTAGTAAAACGAGTTTTTGAGATACTAGGAAATTTTTTTATAAAAGTTTTAGAATATACCGGAGAAGGAACAAAAATGCTTTTGGGAGAATTTGGAAATGTTGAAACTTACGGTTTTATTTTTGTGTTCCAAGCTTTGCCTGTAATCATTTTCTTTTCAGCTTTAAGTTCCATATTGTACTATTTTGGAGTCATTCAAAAAGTTGTAAGATTTTTAGCATGGGGGCTTACAAAAGTTTTTAATATTTCTGGTGCAGAAAGCCTTTCAGTTGCTGGGAATATTTTTTTGGGTCAGACAGAAGCTCCCTTACTAATAAAAGCTTATTTGGAAAAAATGAATCGTTCCGAAATCTTTTTGGTAATGGTTGGAGGAATGGCCACAGTAGCAGGAAGTGTTCTTGGGGCCTACATTGGTTTCCTTGGTGGAGATGACCCCTTACTACGCTTAGAATTTGCCAAGAGTCTTTTGGCTGCATCTGTTATGGCGGCCCCAGGAGCAATAGTAATTGCAAAAATAATCTATCCTCAGACAGAAGAGATAGAAACTAATGTATTCGTTTCAAAGGATAAAATTGGATCTAATTTACTTTCTGCTATTTCTATTGGAACAGGTGAAGGGATTAAAATGGCTGTAAATGTTGCAGCAATGCTTTTGGTCTTTATTGCATTAATTGCAATGATTAGCAATATTTTATCTATTGTAGGCGATTTCATTGGTATTAACAATTGGATAGCAAACAATACCGTTTATAATGACTTTTCAATCGAATTCATATTGGGTTATCTGTTTTCCCCTCTAATGTGGGTTATTGGAATTGCTTCAGAAGATGTAGCCCTGATGGGACAACTTTTAGGAATAAAACTAGTAGCGAGCGAATTTGTAGGTTACACTCAACTAGTCGATCTTAAAAATAGCTTTAGTTCCACTCATTTAAGTTATCAAAAATCAGTGATAATGGCAACATATATGCTATGTGGTTTTGCCAATTTTGCATCTATAGGAATTCAAATTGGAGGGATTGGGATTATTGCTCCAAAAACTAAAAAACTTCTTACAGAATTGGGACTAAAAGCCATGATCGCAGGATCATTAGTTTCTTTAATGTCTGCAACAATTGCAGGAATTATTTTAGGGTAATATCAGAGAATAATAACTTTAATCTTTTTCCAGGTTTTCACTAATAAAAATCCAGAAACAATAGCTAAACCTAACAATGGTAAGGCTAACTTAAAATTACCATAAATAAAATATCCTGTACAAAACATAATGCTGTAAATCATTGTACATCCTAACAGCATAGCTAAAATTCCTGAAGGCACAGTCCAGCCTTCATTTTCATCTACAATTTGTACATCGTCTTTTTTAGCCCCCTCAATAATTTTTTTCCAACCAGGCCCTCCTGGCTGTATTTTTTTGTAGAATGATCTCAAAACCGAGGCATCCTCTGAAGGGGTAATAAATGTAGCAATCAACCATAAGGTGGTAGTTATTGCAACTACAAAGGGGAACTCTCCCCAACCGGGCATTAATCCATCAGCCCCAAAAAGAGTGGCCTTTATTGAAGGAATAGTTAGAATCAATGAGATTAGTCCTGAGGCAATCATTGCAGTTATTTCACTCCATGCATTAATCCTCCACCAAAACCAACGAAGGATAAAGATTAATCCTGTACCAGCCCCAAAAACTAAAAGCAAGTTAAACAACTGCATTGCATTTTGAAGCAACAAAGCCAAAAGGGCACTTAAAACCATTAGTAAAACTGTGGAAAGCCTCCCTACTGCAACCAACCTCTTTTGACTTGCTTGAGGGTTGATTTGAGTTTGATAAAAATCATAAACAATGTAAGAAGAGCCCCAGTTAAGTTGTGTAGAAATAGTGCTCATGTATGCCGAAATTAATGATGCTAAAACAAGACCAAGCAAACCAGTAGGTAATTTTGTTAACATAGCTGGATAAGCTAAGTCATTCCCTAACTTGTCAGAAGTAATATTCGGAAAAGCCTGTTGAATACTTTCCAAATCTGGAAAAACAACAAGAGATGCTAAAGCAACTAAAATCCATGGCCAAGGACGCAAAGCATAGTGCATTATATTAAAAAAGAAAGTAGCTCCAATAGCATGATTTTCATCTTTTGCAGCAAACATTCGCTGAGCAATATATCCTCCTCCCCCAGGTTCTGCACCAGGATACCAAGAACTCCACCATTGAACTGCAAGAGGAATTATCAACAGTGCTATTAAGGCCTCACGGTCTCTGAAATTTGGTAATATGGAAATTTTGTCTACCACATTTTTATTTGCAAGAAGTGATTCAATTCCTCCTACTTCAGGTAAGTTGACAAGATAAACTGCTGCACCTATTGCTCCTGCCATTGCAACAAAAAACAAAATAACATCAGTGTAAACAACTCCTTTAAAACCTCCTACAGCGCTGAAGGTTACTGTCACCAAACCTGCTGTAATTACAGTTTGCCAGGGTTCAAGCCCCAACATAATTCCTCCAATTTTTATAGCAGCTAGAGTGACTGCAGACATTGTAATTACATTAAAAATAATCCCTAAATAAATTGCTCTAAATTTTCTTAAAAAACGAGCAGGCCTTCCTCCATAACGTAATTCATAAAACTCCAAATCAGTACTGACGTTAGATTTTCGCCATAGTTTAGCGTAAACAAAAACTGTAAGAAGACCTGTAATTAAAAAGGCCCACCAGACCCAATTCCCAGAAACCCCATTAGTGCGAACTATATCTGTCACTAAATTAGGAGTATCTGTAGAAAAAGTGGTTGCTACCATGGATAATCCTAAAAGCCACCATGGCATGCTACGCCCAGAAAGAAAAAATTCATTGGCACTCTTGCCTGAGGCCTTTGAAACATAAATTCCTATACCCAATGAGATTCCAAAAAATAAAAAAATAATGAGCCAATCGAGAGTTGAAATTTGCATAAGGCAATTCATTTTGGTTCCATTAAAGGTAACAAAAACGTCCTATACAATAAATTTGTTGTTAAAACACTTGAGATTCAAAGGATTTCCTATTAGGTTTGTTTAAAAATAGAGGTCATGAATCCTGTAAGATCTTACTTACTATTCTTTTTCTTTCTCGGAGCCTTTTTGAGTTGGGGTCAAAATAATCCTGAATCCAGAAAACCTCCAAAATTTATTATTGCCTCACCGGAAGAAAAAAGCCCTAATCTTATTCAGCCTGAGAAAAAGAAGTCTTTTTTGTCTGAAGATTTCTTCAATCCTGAGATAGAATTCGAAAATCCAAAAAATGATAATGTGAATCCAAATTTACTCTTTGGCGAAAATGAGCAATTCCTAGACCCTGGTAAACGATATGAAAATAAACTTAATAGAAAATCTGAAAAAAATAAAAATCCAAATCAATTTAAAACAGATCAATATTTAGGAGACTTTAGGAATAATGGCAAATTTGTTCAAATAGCACTTCGAGACCATGAATCCCCAGATGGTGATTTAATAAGAATAATGTTAAATGACAAAGAAGTCGTCTCACGGGTATTACTTCAAGAGCGTTTTAAAAGTATCGCAATTAATCTGGTAATGGGCTTTAACAAAATTGATTTTGTTGCATTAAATCAAGGTGCTTCAGGGCCCAACACTGCAGAAATTAGAGTCTTTGATGATGAAGGTAAACTTGTGGGATCCAATCGCTGGAACTTAGCAACTGGAGTAAAGGCTACCTATATAATTGTTAAAGAAAAATAGTCTACCCCTCATAGACTTCAAGCATTGCCTCAATGAATACATCCATCTCTTTTAATGTCCCTGTACTAATTCGACACCAATCATAAAATGGAGGAAATGGCCTTCCAATTCGGAGTCCTTTTTCCAACATTATCGGACCAAGTTCTCTAATATCTTTTTTGGAATGGAAAAAGACAAAATTTGTGTGGGAAGGAACATAATCGAGTTTTAGATGTTCCAAAAGAGTATAAATCCTCTTTTTAGATTCTTTATTTTTAGCTATAGAGAATTCATAAAAGGAGTTGTCATGTAGTGCTTCTTTAGCTGCTTCAATTGCTAAAACATTACTCATTGCCACAATGTTTTTACGAATCTTTCTCGCTATTTCAGGCTTTGCAATAAGATAGCCAATACGCATTCCAGCCATACCATAAACTTTTGAAAAGGTTTTGGACACTATCACGTCTTCACCTCTTTTTACCGCATCTACCATAGTTGGGTAATTATTGGTTTCAATAAAGTCATAATATGCTTCATCGGAAAATACAATTGCTTTCTTACTTGCCGTATTACAAAAATCAACTAGTTTTTTTGCTGGAACTAGAGTCCCTGTAGGATTATTTGGATTACAGAGAAAAATTAATTTTGTTTTGGAAGAAATACGTTTTTCAATTTCGTCCAGATCATATCCTTTATCATCTCCTACTGGAACCCAATTGACAGTTGCTCCCCATTGCTTAGCGTAGTCCATCATAGCAAGGAAAGTTGGCTGACCTGAAATAATTTCTCCACCATTAGAGGCATAAGTAAGTCCAGTAATTCTTAACCCTTCAGTAGATCCCCCAGTAACTATTATTGACTCAGGTGATACTCCATGTTTTTTTGCTAAAATTGCTTCTAAATCATCAGAGTAGGCATAAGGATATCTACAACTATGCTTAAATGAGTTTTTAATCCGCTCTTGTACTTTTTTTGACGGCCCATAAGGGTTTTCATTGGAACTTAAACGAATAACTGGTTCCAATATTCTGGGATTGAACTCTATTTTTTCCTGTGCACTTAAAATATGTGGTGGCGTTAAAAGTAGCCCCCCTATACCTAATGATGAGCGCAACCAATCTCTTCTTGTCTGCATATTTTTGATTTTCAATAAAGTTTATGGTTTTTTATATGAAATCAAAATTTTTAAAAGAAAATATACTTATTCTTCTTTTTTAAATTAAACTAAAAATTAATCCCTATTTTTCAGAATGAATGACCAGATTTCATCTCTAGAAAGAATATTACAAAGTTTGATTAGTCAGCTAGAATGGATTATGCTTTTTGCAGTTATTGGTGGTGGGCTATTTTTGTGTTTTCAAAGCAAAGGGTATCCACTACTAAAAATCAAAAGAGCATTTCAACTTCTTTTTTCTAAAGAGCAAAACAAAGGTATCTCTCGCTTTCAAGCACTTTCTGCAGTTCTTGCTGCAACTGTGGGTTTGGGCAACATCTCCGGAGTTGCAATTGCCATCCACATGGGTGGCCCAGGAGTTTTAGTATGGATGTGGATTACTGCTGGAATTGGAATGATTATCAAATTCTATTCCTGTACTCTTGCTATTCAACTTAGAGAAACAGAAACTAATGGCGAGCCTCTTGGTGGGCCAATGTATTATATGACGCTAGGCATCAATAAATTTGGAAAACCTTTAGCGATTTGGTTTTCACTTGCTGGCCTTTTTGGTGTACTCCCAGCATTTACGGCAAATCAATTAACACAAACGTTTATTAATGTTATTGATCCTAATAGTTTTCTGGCAATTGGAGACTTTAAGTGGAAATTTATTTTGGGGATTGTGCTTTCAGTTACAAGTGCTCTAGTGATTTTTGGTGGCTTAAAATCAATTGTAAGAGTAACCTCAAGCTTAGTGCCAATTATGGTTGGAATATATTTTTTTATGGGGGTTTACATGATTTTTTCAAACCTAGGAGCATTAATCCCGACTTTTAAACTAATTTTCTTTGAGGCTTTTAATCTAAATACGGCTGTCACAGGAGGTTTTTGGGGCCTAGTTATTCTTGGAGTTCGAAGAGCTGTTTTTTCAAATGAGAGTGGAATTGGAAATGCACCTATGTATCACGGACAGTCTCAAAGTAAGAAAGGAACTGACGAAGGGCTAGTTGCTATGCTCGGACCATTACTTGATACAGTACTAGTTTGTACAATTACTGGACTAGTTGTTATAATTAGTGGAGCTTACAAAGTTGAGAATCTGAACGGTATTATCTTAACTCTTGAAGCATTTAGGCGATTATTTTTTGGTTATGGAGATTTTCTTTTATTAATTATGGTTTTTGTTTTTGGAATCTCAACCTTATTTACTTACTCTTATTATGGAGTTAAATGTTTTGGTTTTCTAACAAAGCTGAAATGGGGCAACCTATATAACTATTTTTATGTAGTAAGTATTGTTTTTTCAGCGTTAGTCACAGTAGAGCTAGTTATTGGAATAATTGACTTATCATTTGCGCTGATGTGTATCCCTAATATGATTGTCATTATATATCTTTCTGGTTATGTAAAAAAAGAAATGAGAGAAAGAAAATGGCTAAAATAAATCAAGTTTAACTCAATCCAAAGTTGGAGGCCCTGGAAGTATCCGTGGCTTATATTCGCCAGTCTTTTTGTTTTTTCTAAAATCCTCTTTTACAGCTTCAATCAACTTAGGATTTTTATATAAGTCGGCCATTGTCATTGACAATGCTTTTGCCGCATAAATCATGCCTTTGTGTCCAATTGACATACCGGTACAAGCTACTACTGCCCATGAATGCCATGGACCCCCATCTGCTGCAACTGTAGCTGACATCCTAATAGTAGGAACTATTTGACTTACATCCCCAACATCGGTAGATCCGCCTTGAGCTTCAAGTGTCTCTTGCAAGGGAGTTACCTTTCCATTTAAACCTATTTGTGGTTTTCCAGATTCTTTTAAAATTGTATTGGCATAAGAAACTTCATCTTTTGTATAGCTAATTTCACCCAACGCCTCTAGATTTTTTTGCATAATTTTAGCACCTGTTCGATTAACTAAAATTTCATAGATCCCAGAGATTAGTTTTGTTTCGTGTTTTGTCCCAGTCATTAAAGCTGCTCCTTTAGCTATATTCAATGCTCTTTCGTAAAGTACATCAACTTGTTCAATACTATTCTCCCTAAGGCGCGTCCAAATCTTAGCATAATCTGGAACAACATTTACCACATCTCCTGCTTTTTCAATTTGATAGTGAATTCTTGAAGTAGGTAAAATATGTTCTCTGTAATAATTTAATCCTGAGGTATATAGTTCCATAGCATCTACAGCACTTTTACCATTCCAAGGGTCTGCAGACGCATGAGATGTGTCTCCATAAAACATAACACGAAAGTCAACTAATGCTTTACTACTTTCAGTTCCAGAAATAATATTATCTCCTGGATGCCAATCCATACAAACATCTAATTGATCAAATACTCCTGCTCTAGCCATCCATACTTTTGCAAAAATGGTTTCCTCTGCAGGAGTCCCATAAAAAATAACAGTTCCCTTTAAAGTGCCTTTTTCTATTTGCTCCTTAATTGCTATTGCTGCTCCAAGACTAGCTGTTCCAAACAAATTATGCCCACAACCATGTCCAGCGCCTCCTTTTACTCGGGCCTCTTTTATGGGCTTCCTTTTTTGTGAAATCCCTGCATTAGCGTCAAATTCTCCAAGAATACCAATAACAGGCTTTCCTGAACCATACCTTGCCATAAAAGCAGTAGAAATATCTGCAACATTTTCAATTACTTCAAACCCATTTTGACTGGCATAATCTTTCAAAAGCTTTGAAGAAGTAAATTCTTCTAATGAAGTTTCAGCTGCTTCCCAAATAGCATCACTTGTTTTTATTAAATTATCTTTTTGATTCTCTATTGAACTTTGAATCTCCCTTTTAATTGAATTTAAATTTTGCCCTCTTAGAGGAATCATTAACATCAAACTAATGAAAATAAAGATAAGTTTTGTCATCCCTTTTTATTTTTTAATATGTCTAAGTTAGTTTTTATTATTAACTGTAACAAGATCCCTAATATTAAAATAATTATTCCTCTAATTAAATAGATACAATGAATAAGACAAATATTTTCCCGAATTATACCATTATTAAAAAGCCAAAGATTGAGAAATAGAATTGAGTTTTAATACAAAATTTCATAACACAAATTAAAGTTATGTATTTTTGAATGTGATCCGTCTTTACATTATTGGAATTCTAATTCTACTTGGGGCTATTTTGGCAAACCTCCTAGCTTCAAAACTCAATATCAAAAGTTGGTATGATTTGCTTCAAGGTTTATCCCAAAATACTTCTTATTGGAATGAAGTTAATTTAAAAGACGGTATTTGGCTTTTAGTATTTTACCCCCTTCTTCTAGGGCTAAGCGCCTATACAGGTAATCTAATTCATCAAAAACTTTTTTAAACTATGACCAGTAATGTAACCTATTTAGGAGAACTAAGAACTAATGCAGTGCATTTAGCTTCCGAAAATTCATTTATTACCGATGCCCCATTGGACAACCAAGGAAAAGGAGAGGCCTTTTCACCAACCGATATAGTTTCTACAGCTTTGGCGTCTTGTCTTTTAACAATAATGGGAATTAAAGCACGTGATTTAGGAATAGATATTGCTGGCACTACAGCTAAAGTTTCTAAAATCATGACAAGTAACCCCAGAAGGATAAATGAAATTAAGATTGCTATTAGTATTTCAAAAAGTTTTGACACTAAAACTCAATCACTGCTTGAGCATGCAGCCCTCAAATGTCCGGTTGCAAATTCACTTCATCCTGATTTAAACCAAAATATTTCCTTTAACTGGCCTTTGTAATCTTTTTATTGACAAAATATACCAATGAATAAATCAAGATTCCTACGGGACCCAAAATAAAAGTAAAAAAAAGTGGAAATATTATAAATAGATGTTTTATCTGGTGCCTTTGACTATGTCTAATAATCCATGTGGCCACCCAAAAGTCAAAAGCTAAATAGTGTAGCCAGCCAGCTGCTGCAGACTCTGGTGTTGCATTTTTAAATAAACTTAGGATTCCTTCCAGATTCGAAAAATCAGCCCCTGCTAACCCTCCGGAAATAAATATAAAATAAATATAAAATAAACTGATTCCTATGGGAATCCAAGGGAAGTTGATAAGTTGTTTAGAAAAACGTGTCTTTGGGAATAAAAGAATCGCTCCCCAAAAAATCAAAATAGAAGAATTACAAATATTAAATAATAGGCTCGTCATTAATAACAAATTTATAGTATGTACCAAAATAGTATTTTTAATTTAGAGGCGAATTATGCTGCTATTCAAAAACATTAAAGGGGAACGTATAGATCCAGTAAATCATACTTTAGAAATAATGAAAAATTATCCTTATGCTGTAATTCATATTGGAAGTGACTCTCAAAATGTTAATAAAGAAACCTGCTACACTACCGTTATTGCCTATCGTTTAGGGACTCGGGGTGTACATTATATTTTTAGCAAATCTAGAAGAGAAATTATTAATGATATGTGGACTAGGCTTTGGAAAGAAGCCGAATACAGCATTGATATAGCCGAGTGGTTAACAAAAAAAATTACTTTAAAAGTAGAAATCGACATGGATTATAATGGTGATGAAAATTTTAAATCCCATAAATTAATTTCTGCCGCTAAGGGCTGGGCAAATTCTCTTGGTTATAAAGTCAATGTGAAACCTTACAATCAAATCGCCACACGTGCTGCTGATTATCACTGTAAATAAATCAAGGTGTTCTGAACAAATAAGTTGCGAAAGAGACTCTCTATCCTCTATCAAAGTACCTCCTTCAGGAGGTCTAATTGAAGTCTCCTGTTATATTAATATTTTCTATCGAATCTTTTACTTCAAATATCTAGTTAACTTTCAAAAACATGGCTTATTACTAAAGTATGTTTGCTAAGGCCATTACGTATTTAAATTGCGTTTCATATCATGTTGTTGGGTATAAAAACACAAATTCTAACTATCTTTAAACAGCAATAAATAAGTAAATTCATGCATTTTGCAATCATTGCGCCACCAGTGCCAACTCAAAAGTGGAAAGAGAATTTTGAAAGAATTGCTCCACATATCCATCTTGTAATTGGATCAGAAACAGAACATCCTGAAAAAGTCGTATGTGCAATGGTATGGAATCAGCCAAAGGGTGCTCTGAGTATTTTTAAAAATTTAAAACTCATATTTGCAATGGGGGCAGGTGTAGATCATGTTCTCAGTGATAATACTATCCCAGAACACATCCCAATTTGTAGAGTTGTAGATCAACAAATGGCTTTTTCGATGAGTAATTATATTCTTATGGCTATTTTAAATTATCACCGTTCTTGGTATGAATTTCAAGATGCACAAAGCAGAAAACATTGGGCACAATTTGAATTTATTGAGCGACCTTTAAAGATTGGAGTTTTAGGTATTGGTCATTTGGGTATGGATGCTGCAAATAAAATACATAACATTGGATTTCCTGTTATTGGATATTCGAATTCACCGAAAAAAACAATATTCCCTTCATATTCTGGTGATCAGTTTGACAAATTTATAGAACAAATTAATGTTCTAGTCTGTACTATCCCCTACACTCCTAAAACTCATGGCCTGTTAAATTATTCACTTTTTGAAAAGCTCAAGGAGCCTACTTATCTCATAAACGTTTCAAGAGGAAGTGTCCAAGTGGAAAAAGATATAATAAAAGCCCTGAATATGGGCTTAATTTCAGGTGCGTTTTTAGATGTTTTTGAAGAAGAACCTCTGCCAAAAGCAAGTCCTTTGTGGTCGCATCCTAAAGTAAAAATAACACCCCACATTGCGAGTTTGACCTATCCTAAAGAAAGTACTCGCCAAGTATTAAATTGTTTTGACCGAATAGAAAAAGGTCTAGATATCCCTCAGCAAGTAAGTCGAGAAAAAATGTATTAAGTTTCTAAAAGGGTTTCTGAAATTTTATCTACGCCAAAACGAACAGGATCTGTAACAATAATACCTGTTTTTTTGAAAAGATTTTTTAAAAATGTTCTGGCATCTATATCTGATAACATGCTTGTGTTGGCACAAATTGCAATAACCTTCGCCTTA
>MDTG01201725.1_pt1 | contig 15915 bp, 27 predicted proteins | sample 811421 | NCBI WGS metagenome assembly MDTG01 (sample SAMN05326645, study PRJNA326480) | marine metagenome | isolation source: seawater | place: Pacific Ocean: South East | collected 2011 | reverse complement strand
TGAAATGGATATTTTTATGGTACCTGCAAAAAATTATGATGAAGCATTTGACAAATGGCTAGATGATTCAGGAAGTGGTAAGGACAATCAGTACTACGACTCAACTAAAGACTATGCAAGTGATCACCAATACTGGGGCAGAAAAGCACCAGAGCAAGAAGATGATGATGACTTAGAAGATTCAGTACAGTTCACCGAAGAAGATGATTCATTTTCAGATAGACAAATTAAACAAGCATTTGGCATATTAAATGATCCAAGATACAAACAAGGTAACTATGATGGCGCTGTTGAAGTAATTAATAAGATTGCTCCAGGACTAGCAGATCATCCAAGTGTAAGGAATGCATTAATGAGAGCAAATGAAAATATTAAAGAAACTGACATTATGGATCCACAAACAAAAAAAATGATTCCAGAAAAAGATTATGTTAAGAAATATGTGATGTCAAAACATCCAGAAGCAACTAAAAAATTATTACAAAGCGAAGATTTAATGGACATATATGACACTGAACTATATATGGACTTGTTTGATTATTTCTCAGAAGAAATGCCGTATGGTACACAAAAAGCCAGAGATGGTGATCCTGTTGAATATATGCAAGACAAATTAGATATGATGGGTATGTTTGAAAGTGAAGTTAACAATTTGTTAAACAGATCAAATAGAAACAGAGATAATGACATAGCAAGACTAACACAGCTGGCCGGACTTGCACCAAAAGATGTACATATGGAAGACTATTCAAAAATGACAAAAGATTTAATTACTAAATTAGTTAAAGATGGAATGTCAGATGAAGAGATACAATCAAGAACAGGTGAAACTAGCAAAAGAATAGAAATTATTAGAAAACATACAGAAGACGAAGCTACAGATAGAGCACAAATGGCATACAAATTAGCTCGTGACGAAGGCGAAACAGCAGAAGCTACACAAGATCTTGCAAGGCAATTAAATCCTATGAAAGCGGCTGTTGATACTCAAGTGTCACCGGCAGTAACCGCAAAAGGATTAGATGCAATATCAAAAGGTGAAAGACCAACACCAAATCAAATTAAAGCAGTTGAGCCATATGTAAGTAAACTTGCAAAAGCTATTTCAAATCCACAAACAGCGGCTCAAATGAGAAACGTCTTTAAAAAGGTCCAATAACATGGATCTTGATTATCTAAAAAAACTAGCAGGCATAGGTGAAACACCAGCACAATCTATGATGTCTTTAGATCAAGAATTAGCAAAAAATAGACGTGAAGCAATGATGTCTATTATGAAAGAAGCAAGAGAAGAAGAACTTGAGCTAGAAAGTCTTCCTTATAACTTTGATGCTTTACAGCCAGTGTTATCAAAAGAAAATGTACAATATCATTACAGTGTATTAAGTGCTGGGTATGTAAACAGATACAACAACAAAGAAGGTGATGCAGATTTTAATTATGGCGGTGCTAAATTACACAATTTATATTGGCAACAGTTTAAACCAGCAAAAGAATCTAGTAAGTTTGATGGACCAATCAAACAAACAATTACAGCTAACTATGATGACCTAAAAGGTTTAACAGAAAAACTTATAGAATCAGCAATGACTATACAAGGATCTGGTTGGGTGTACATGACAAAGACTGGAACAATTAAAACAACACCAAATCAAAGTTTTAAATCAGATGTTTTCATGCCAATTGATATGTGGGAACATAGTTTTACAGATTATATTCCTGCCAAAGATGCTAAAGCTAAATATATTACAGCAGTGTTAAAATTAATTGATTGGGATAAAATTAACAGAAGGCTTGAAGCATGAGACTACATGAAATTATAATTGAAAACGATAGAAGAGAGTTTATGAAAACTCTTGGAAAGTCAGCAGTAGCAGGTGTTGGTGCATTAGCATTAGGATCAATTCCTACTAAAGCATGGCCAGATGAAGTACCAAACAATTTTGATTTCATGGATGAATTTTTAAGCGATAAAGTTTTAAATGATCCAAAATATCAAGAATTTAAATCTATGGGAAAAAAACTTTTAGATGTAATGAAAGATATTGAAAATAAAAAGAAACAACAAGAATTAGAAAAAACTATTCAAAAAAATAAAGATCAAGGTGTTGAAGTCTAATGTTAATAGCAGAAGTTTTTAATATTGAAATCAAAGAAAATGCCACTCCTGGCTCAACAACATCAAGTGTAATGGCTTCTATTGCCATGCCATTGTTTACAGGTGAAAAAGGTGTAAAGCATCATGTTAAGGCCAGACGTGCTATTGACCCTATGGGACATATTTTTAAAGGAAAAAAACTAAAAATGAAACCTTATAAAATGGGATATAGTAATGATACATTGGCTTACAGAAAAAAAGTTAAAGACATTTACTAATAAGTAATATTAGTTAAAACAAGGTAAGTATGTCACAAGAGAATTACAATAACTTTAGTTCTGATTTAATGGTAAATCGTAGACAACGTCCTATGATGCTGTCTGCTTTTCAAAAATTAAAACATCAGTTAGATATAAAAACTTATCCTTTAGACACTTACAAATATACTGATTTCTTTTTAGAAAAAATAGATAACTGGATTAAAAATCATACTTTATGTCAATATCAAGGACTTGAAACATTTACTCGTAAAGATGCTATTATTGGAACAACACAATCTTTAGATGAAATGCATCATCTTTATGGAAATAAACTTACAGTATATAAAAATGAATACAAATATCATAGACGACTTACAGATTCTAATATAAAGCAAGTAGAAGATTACAAACAAATAACCGCTGGCGATGTTTTTCTTTTAAGTTACCCAAGTTGTATTACTACTGGTAACATAGATGAATATGAAGAAATGCTTGATTGGTGTTTTAAAATAGGAGTGCCAGTTCACATTGATGGAGCGTGGTTTGGTTGTGTACGTAATTTTTCAGTTAACGTAGATCATCCAGCTATAAAAACAGTTAGTACTAGTTTAAGTAAAAGTTTAGGACTAGGTGCTCAACGTATTGGTATAAGATATAGCAAAGAAAGAATTAATGGACCAATAACAATAATGAATGAATTTCGTTATTGTAATGTGAGTGATATGTGGTTAGGTGTTAATTTTATGGACCACTTTGGTACAGATTATTATTGGAAAAATTATACAACTGAATATGAAAAGGTATGTAATGATTTTAATTTAAATTCAAGTCAAGCAATTCATATTGCATTTGATAAAGCAACAAATGAAAGAGTAGGTGTAAGAACGCCTTTAAGATACTTAATTGATGGTTATTGGGATCAACACGGATTAGCAAGTTCTTTAACAGAGGTTGAAAAAAATGAAAAATAGTACAAAAGATTTAGTATTTGGTAGTCACCCTATAGATGATTATCCTTTATTTAATTCTTATATAAAAATGGTTGAAGAAATTTACAGAGGCAGTAAATTTGGAAAGTTTAAAAGAACAGGATACAAAGAAAGAAATCAATTTTTAAAAATGGGTCCTAGTGAGACTAACCAGTTAAGTGATTATCTTAATAAAAAACATGATACGAATTTTCAGTGGAGTTTTGATTTTTTTCATAGTTGCACACCATTAGTTTTACATACTGATTATGTGATAGACAGAGAAGGATTTGAGATTGTTGCCGGCTGTATTATTCCTTTGAATTGGAATTGTAAACAGCCTTACACATTGAATTTTAACAAAGTTCAACAAGAACCAAGAAAATTAATGTATAGACCAGATTTTACTAGCAAATATCCTCAAGCAGAAATGCGTTATTTAGATAATAAAGATGAATTAATTAATTATATAACCAAAGGAATACCTTGTCCTGGTATAGAAAAGTATGTTCCAAAAACTTGTGAAATGTATGAACAAATGAAAGATATAGAAATTGAATCAGTTTATAAATGGGAAATAGGAACTTATATGTTATTTGATACTCGTAGATGGCATTCATCATCATGGTATAGTAGATTTGACACTTTTGAGGAATCTACAGAAGATTATAAAAGATCAGTGATTGGATTCGCAAAGCATAAATAAAGTTATGTTAATAACAGAAATAACAGAGCGTAAACTTACAAAAGCAGAATACAAAAAACGTGAGTCTTTGAAAGACAAATATGATAAGACTGACATGAAAAAGAATTTCATCCAACAATACGGGCAGAGAGAAGGTGAGCAGGCGTATTTTGCAACAATAACAAAAAAGGCAAAAAAGGAAGCATAAGATGGACAAGGATATTAGAAAGTGGAAAGAAGCAACTGAAAACATGCATCTAAATATTGATCCTATGGACCATGATGACGCAGGTGCTCATGACCATGAAGCATCAATGGCAAGAGGTCAACTCTATCACATAGCCAAAGATGCACTCAAACTTTTAGATATGATTAATAAAGGTGACAATCTTGAAGGATGGGTTGCATCAAAAATCACAAAAGCTAAGGAAAGTATTTCAGTTGTAGCTGACTACATGGAATCAGAACAAACAGTTAATCGAGAATCAACAAGCGAAGATCCTTTCAAAGGCACTTCAATTGAAGGCAAAGATTAATACTTGACAAAATAGCTAAAACAAGTTATATTATTACTAAGGTTGAACTAACAAGGCTGGCATAGCTCAGTTGGTAGAGCAACTGATTTGTAATCAGTAGGTCCGCGGTTCGAATCCGTGTGCCAGCACCACATTCCTTGGTAGCTCAGTTGGTAGAGCAGTTGACTGTTAATCAATTGGTCGCAGGTTCGAGTCCTGCCCAAGGAGCCATGAAGGAAAAAAAGAAATGACAAAATTAAATATTTTATATGCAAGTATGTGGGGTAACGCAGAAGATGTTGCTAATGATTTAAATCAGTTAGCAAAAGACGAAGGAATTGATACTGAAATTTCAGAAATGAATGATGTTACCATGGAACAATTTGAAAACATGCAAAAGGTTGCAGTTGTTACTTCAACAACAGGCCAAGGTGATGTTCCAACTAACGGAGCAGAATTTTTTGATAAACTAGAACAAGCTAGTTTAAAGCTACAAAATATGAAATACGGAGTATGTGCTCTAGGAGACAGTTCACATGCTGATTTTTGTGGTGCAGGAAAAAAAGTTGATAAACGTTTATCTGAACTTGGTGCAACGTCAATAATTCAAAGACAAGAATGTGATGGTGATACTGAAGGTTCAGTTGAATGGTCTCAGAAATTAATACAGGAAATAAAACAACAATGAGTGTAGTAAGTTCAATATTATCAAAAATATTAGGTGGAAGTTCATTAACATTCACATTAATATTTTCATTAGGACATATTCTTATTGCGGCATCAGTAGTATATGTTATAACTGGTGCAACAATTTTAGAGTCTGGCACAGTAGCATTAGTAGAACCATCTATCAATGCAGTATGGTTATATGTTTTACACAGACTTTGGAAAAAGTTTAGTTAGATAACCTATTTGGGGGTGTAGCTCAGTTGGGAGAGCGCCACATTTGCACTGTGGAGGTCATCGGTTCGACCCCGTTCACCTCCACCAAATTTAATTTATTTGACAAAATGATTCTTTAGATTCATTAATTATTTCTTCAAGCTCATTCTTATATTTTCTAATTTTAGCAATCAAATTTGTTCTGCCAATACCTAATTCAGCGGCGGCTTTCGTTCTGTTGCCATCATTGTTATGAAGTGCTTGATAAATTGCTCTCAGTTCAATCAAAGAAATTTCTTCTGGAAGAGTTCGTATAACGTTTACGTCAGTTTCAATCTCGTCCCAAACTTCCCATAATGCATCTTGCTCATCTTGCCATGTGTATTGTTTATTATAACCCATGATAATACTATTTATATTATATGAGTTTTAAATGGTGTAAAAATTTTTACATCTTAATAAATACGTTTGAGGGAATTATAAAGGACGTTTAATCATGTTGAAAATTAACAAATTATCTATACTTGTGATTTTGTTAGCATTAATATCATCAACAGCATTAGCTGATGTTGATAACGATGGTACAACAACAAATTCACAAACAAATACTTCGGGTAGTAACACTACTATATCAGGTGGTTATTCAGCTGAAACTACAAACACGTATCAGTCAGGTTCTTCAAATAATACAACTTCAACAACCACGTCAACTACAAATAACAATTCAACTATTCCTGTACCATCAGCATCAGCACCAGGAATGAGTGCTTACTCACAAGATATTTGTGCAGTAGGTAAATCAGGAGGTATTCAATTACCAGGTGTTGGTTTATCAGGTGGTGCAACTTCAAGAGATATGAATTGTGAACGTATGAAACTTTCAAAATTATTAAATGACTATGGTATGAAAGTTGCCGCAGTCGCTATGCTTTGTCAAGACCCAAGGGTTTTTGAAGCAATGGAACAAGCAGGTACACCATGTCCTTTTGAAGGTAAAATTGGATCAGATGCAAAAGCACAATGGAACAAATATGATATTGAAAGACCAGACTACGACAAGTATGTTGAGAAGATGGATGATCGTTTAAAAATTGATGAACGTATTATGAAAGAAGAAGGTATTCTTGAAGAAAATGAATCTTTAAAAACTGATATTAACACAGTTGCAAAAGAAAACAAAAAACTTGAAAAGCAGATTGAAAAACTAGAAAAAATGCAATTAGATCTAGTTAAAGAAGCTGACAAGAAATCTCAAGTAACTGGTGTTAAACTTGATGAAGTAGTTGTTGAAGAACTTCCACCATATGATGTTCACGAAGGTTTTGAGGAAAAAAAGTCCAAGGACTAGACGGTTTGCTTAAACCACTCCTCTTGGTCACGGGATTATTATTATTTGGAGTAGCTCTTTGATGAGAGGTTTTATATACATTGGATCATTAGTAGTTGCATTGTTTGTGGCTACTAGTGTTCACGCGAATCCTACGTCAGTAACAACGTGTACAGAAAACGCACTTGGTGATCAATCCTGTACAACAGTAACAACCACAACTACTAATACACCTGGTACTACAACAGGAAACGTTTTAACTAATTCAACATTTGGAACAGGCACTGACCCTAATGAAACAACTACTACAACTGGTTGGAGTGGTGATGAACATTTACACACTCACGGAATGTTTGGTCAAAACATGGGTAACCCACAAAGTGGGCAAGACATCACTGGTGGTGTTTATGCTTTTCGAGGTGACCCGGCAGATAACGTTTATCAAGATACAGATTTAGTAGGTGACGGACATTTAACAAAGTCACAAATAAATGAAGGATTTACTTCCACTCAATCAGCAGACATATGGTTTTGGAACAGTGTTAAAAACACTTTAACAATAAAACAAACTATCACTGACAGTAATGGTAACGTGACAACTCAAACAAGAGTTATTGTGGATCACGATCCAACTAGAAGTATGAACGGTGGTTCATGGAGCCATGAAACAAATGTATACACACACTCATCAAACACAGCTGATGATATTACAATCAGAGCTGAAATGTACAATGAAACAGATGGAACCACATACGATAATTACCACTACGGACCAGATGTTGATAACTTTCAGTTATCTATTACTACAGACGGAAGTACAAGTTCAAGTTCAACATCATCAACTGTAGTAACTCTTTGTGCAGATAGAGTTCCACCCACTTGTACAACAGCTGGTGATGATGTTGCAGATGCAATTGAAGAAATTGGAGATGCAGTAACAGGTGATGATGGTCAATCAATTGATCAATCAATTGAAACAATAGTTGAAAATGAAATAATTAACGTAAATCCTGTAATTGAAGAAGAAGTATATATTGTACAAACAGTTATAGCAGTAGAAGATGACTTTGGTGCAGTAGAAGAGTTAACAGTACAAGATTTTGTTCAAGAGTCATTTACAGCTATTATAGAAGATGAAGGTTTACAAGAAGAATTTCAAGATGCATTAAGTGATGAAGGCATAACTGAACAGGAATTTTTTGAAGCAGTTGCAAACGAAATGGAACAAGAGTTTGCAGAATCAGGTGTAGAAAATATTACATCAACAAATACTGATCCTTTACCAGTAATTGAAGAAGCACCAATAGAAGAAACAGCAGTAGAAGAAACAGCAGTAGAAGAAACAGTAGTTGAAGAAGCACCTACTGAAACTGAAACAGTAAATACTACTGAAGAGAGCTTAGAAACAGAATCAGAAACAACAGCAACAGAAACTGAAACAGAAACAAACACTGAGCCGGAGAATACTGAGAGTGAAACAAATACATCTAGTGAAGCATCAGAGACTGGTAACGAAGAGGCAACTACCGAAACCCAAACTGAAGAGAATGCGACTGAGTCTAACGAAACAACAGAGACAGAATCAGCTAATGAAGAAGAGTCCAGTGGTGATGTGGAAGAGTCAGTGGAAGACCAAGATGGTGAAAGCACCTCTGCAGAAGACTCCAATGCAGATGCAAGTGTTAGTGGAGATGTAGATGGTGAAGTTAGTGAAATCAGTAAAAAAGTAGAAAGAATTATTAAAAAGCTAGAGTCAAAATTAAAGACTTTAGATCAAAAATTAAAAGTCATATCAATAGTAACTGCAAAAGCAATGATAGATGAACAACCAGATATGACGCAATATACAAATCAACAATTTTATGATACAAGAAAAATGCCAGATAATCCAGACTGGTATGCAAAAGATACTATTTTAGATGCATATGGCAGATCAATATATCAAGATAAAACGTTAGTTGCATATCAAACTAACGATCCTATCTTTCAACATAACGAACAGGTAAATAAAGTTAACAATGACATCAGTCGATTAGAGGCTGAGTTGGAGGTTTTAAAAAATGAAAATAATTGATAAGTTAACAACTTATGCTTCACTTATCGGCGTAATTGGTGCAATTGGTGGCGGATTCTATGCATGGGGTGAGTTTAATACTAGACTCAGTAACATTGAAAAGAAAAAACATGTAATAAACGAAGTAGTAGATCTTACACCTGTAAATGATAAAATTGCAAATATCAGAGTCGAAGTTATAGATAGAATCAAGTCAATTGAAGAAAAACTTGAAGAAGAATCAGATGAAGGTATTGGAATGATTGAATTAGATCTTGAAGAGTTACAATTAGAAGTAACTGAAGGTTTATCAGAAATCAAAGAAACTTTATCAGACATTAAAAAAGATGTTGCGATTGTAAAAAAAGAAAATGAATTACAAGATTCTAGAATTGAAGCAGTAAGATTAAAAACAGTTAATCCACTTGCAAATTAGAGTTTAGTACATACTTTACTTAGACAAGACTTTCTTAAATAGATGTGTAGGGTTATAATTTCTTAGCATCTAGGAGAGAGGTTTTGATCGATCCAGTTACAGCCATCGCGGGAGCCACCGCGGCTTTCAATGCAATTAAATCCGGTTTCAATGTAGGCAGGGATATAGAATCTATGTCCAGTGATTTAAGCCGATGGATGAGTTGTATATCTGATTTAAAAAAAGCAGAAGAGTATACAAGAAAGCCACCATTATTCAAAAAAATATTTGATGCAGATTCAGTTGAAGAAGAAGCTATGGCAGTGTTTATAGCAAAAAAGAAAGCTGAAGATATGCGTGAACAATTAAGACAAATCATTATGGCAACCAGAGGAATGAATGCCTGGCAAGAATTAATTAAAACTGAAGCAGATATTCGTAAGAAAAGACAACAAATGATTTATGCCCAACAAGAACGTAGACGTCAAGTTATTGAATATTGTGCTATTGGCTTATTAGTTTTAGTTGTATTTTCTTCTATTTTTGGTATTGCTTATTTGTATGTTTTACAAAGAGGATACTAATTAAGGTTGACAATAAGTACTTTAATGTTATACTATTAGTATAGTTGATAGGCGGGTGTAGCTCAGTGGTAGAGCGTCTCGTTGCCAACGAGAAGGTCATGGGTTCGAACCCCATTACCCGCTCCAAAAAAAAAAGAAAGAATTATGGACACAGAAAAAATTAAAAAATTTTACAATATGATATCTAAAGAAGTATATTCTGAAGAAGAATCTATGTTACATAAAAACATGATTGAAGCTGTAAGCAAAGATCTAATGTCAAGACCAGATGCACCAAAGCCAGGAGATAAAGTACTTGATATGGGTTGCGGTGATGGTTTTATGCTTGATAAGTTGGTATCATACGGTCTTAAAAAAGAAGATCTCACTGGAGTAACAATGGGTGATGATGATTATAAAAAAACAAAAGATAAAGGTTATGAGTGTCACAACTATGATATGACTTTTACTTATTTTGATGACAACAGTTTTGATTACATGATAGTTAGGCATTGCTTAGAACATTCAGCTTGGCCATATATGACATTAATGGAGTTTAATAGAATTATGAAGCTAGACAGTAAAGTCTATGTTGAAATGCCTGCTCCTGAAGTTACTGATAGACATTTAGAGCATTTTCCTAATCATTACTCTATTATGGGTAAAAAGATGTGGGGATCATTAATGTTGCGTTCTGGCTTTAATTATATTAGTGGAACTTATCCTATTAAAGTAACTGATACAAAAACACCAGGAAAACAAATGCAAGAACCTTATGATTGGTATATTATGACTAAAATTATAGACCGTACTGATTATGCTCCAGTTGACAGAGATAAAATGATAGAATTAAATGAACAAATTGTAAAATCAAATGAAAGTAATAATAAAAAATGACAATGCATTTAGCTCAGGGATTAACTTCTCTAAATACAAAAAAACGTAAACCTAAAAAAAGAAAACCAGATGCTTACTATGTAGATGGTTGGCGTAAACAAAACAAGTTTTATAAACAAAGAAATTTGTCAACAATGACTTTAGAAGAATATATTGATTATGTTCATGGAGTATATAAACCTAAAGTAGAGCCTCGAGCGGTGCAAACACCTTGGCATCATACTGAATCTGTTTATCGTAGAGAAACACCAAACGTACCAAGTTCTAATTCAAAACATGGTGTTGGAACTGCTACAAAAAAACCCTCAATGCAATACACAGGTGATCGTAAACTTATAGGTATTGCAATGATGCATAAAAGTAATCTTGTTCCTGTGTTCGCAGACGAAGATGATAAAACTGGTCAAAAGCAGGCTACAGAAATAGCCCAAATGAGACGTAACTAATTATACCATCATAAATAATATTGAGTGATAATATTATAAACACTCAAAATCGAGGTAAATATAAAAAATGACAACACATTCAGTTGAACAAGAATTTTATCAAGCAGTAATGACTTCTGAAACTCAGGTCACTGCATTCTTAAAGAATGGAATCAAGTTAATTGGTACAATAGTAAAACAAGACGAAGTTTGTTTTTTACTTGAAAAAGATTCCCATACTCAGCTAGTTTATAAAGACGCAGTTTCTACAATTTTTCCAAAAGTAGTAGAAAATACCAAATCACAAAATCATAAAAGCTAAATATAATTAAGCATTAAAAGGTCTCTAGTAGCTTATGAACGACACTTTGCGAAGCTTCGTAGGTACACGTAGTACTAGGTAGACCCCAGACCTGGGTTGTAGTCGTTGCTCCACTGTAAGTCAGCAATCTGGGGTTAGCTTTAATAATTAATAATTAGGAGTTAACATGACAGAACAAAATACAAATGTACAACAGTTTGAAACTCAAGTACAAACTTTTAACGAAAATTTTACAAAGTTTTCTGATGGTGGTGTAAAAGCCGCTGGTACAAGAGCCAGAAAAGCATTAGCTGAGATTTCTAAACTTTGTAAGGAAATAAGAAAACAAATACAAGAACAAAAGAATGCAGGATAATAACAAATATCTTGAAACGTGCCAAATTAAAGAAACAGTTTGGCGATCTAAAAGAACTAACATCGACAATGATGAATTAGTTGTAGCTAAAGGTACGGACAACGGAATTGAAGGCCATTTCATGGCTTGGGAAGTCAAGCAAGACAGAACCGAGTGTATATCATGGAATGGCACCGTTTCATGGTATCCTAGAATGTTTTGGGCAGAAGTTGAACATAAAAACACTATTGCTATTATGGACTTTCCAGAATTTCTTACAGAAAGAGAACCAGGACAAAAGTTTTATAATCATGATATTGGAAAAACAGTAATTGAAGATCAAGGAAATTATTACCTGAAGCTAAAACCTTTTTTAAAAGAAGATAAAAAAACAATTTATGTACCAGCAGTTGCAACACAAAAACCCAATTCATTATCTGCCGCTATTTCATATGTACAATGGTTTAATGAAAACCATAGACAAATTACAAAGTATGGTTCACTTCTTAGCCAAACAAAAAAAGCCAAAAAACGTAGAAAAGAACGCCTGGCACAACAAATTTATAAAAAGATAGGTTGACTTTCTTTGTTATCATAGTACATAATTGTAACTACTATAAGGATTAAATAATTATATGAGCTTGTTTACATTAACAGAATCAGCTAAAGAGCAGATGGCAAAGTTATGTCAAGAGAACAACGTAGCGGCTGTACGCCTAGAAGTAAAAGGTGGAGGCTGTGCTGGGTTTCAATATAAATGGAATTTTGAAAATGAAGTTTCAGAAAATGATGAACTTTTTGAGTTCCCGCAAGGTCAATTTGTTGTAGACAAACAAAGTATATTATATGTTGCCGGTACAACTATTGATTACGTAAAAGAAGTATGGGGATCTAGTTTTCAAATTAAAAACCCAAACGCAACATCGTCTTGTGGATGTGGTGAAAGTTTTGCGGTATAGGTATGCATGATTATTCAAATTTTGATGATAAAAAATTATCTGCAATGTTAACTGATGTTAACAAAAAAATTGCTACAATATCAAGAACAAGAACGCATTACTCAGCATTACCTCAAATGAAACTACACCAACAATCTATTGTAATGGAAATGCGTTCAAGACTTGAAACTAAAAAGAATGCAATGTATAATCAATTTTGGCCATCAGATAGTAAAATTATTGGCGAGGATTAATCTTTTATAAATGGACGAAGAAATCAAAGTTGGCACCTTGGGTGATGGCGAAGGAAAACATCGTATTTTTACACGCGAACAAATGAAAAAACGGTGTGCAAGATTTTTAACAAAAATTACAGTTAATCATTCTCCTAAAGAATTATCAGATTTTTTATTTGAAGCAGTAGATAGAATTGCTAGAGATCATCTTACAGACAGAACTGATATTGCATTAGAACGCATATATCAAGAGTGGATAGAAAAAAATAAAAAAGAACTAGACAAATAACATTAAAATCTATATAATAATGGTATGAGACAAGATAATCTGGGTAGATGTATATTGAATGAGAATGATGCACTTGAACTATTATATAGTGATAAGTCTATTTCAAATATTCATGCTGAACAAGAAATAATTGAGAAATACAACAAATCAGTTGATATTGGTGAAATTGATCTTGAGCATTTGAAAAGTATTGCTGACATAGATTTAGAAACATTTGATCATTTAAATCAAACTAATTGGTACATGCCAGATGAATATAAGCAATTAGATATTGCAGAATATGTATTATCTAAGACTTACAATGAAGAACAAAAGCAAAGAGTACTAACTGAACTAAAAATGTTTGCAGAACGTGGTATGGATAATGTTTTAAGGTTTATGGTGTATTTGGTAGATAATATGCGTAAAAACAACATAGTTTGGGGTGTGGGTAGGGGTTCTAGTGTATCTAGTTATGTGCTTTATTTAATTGGAGTACATAAAGTAGACTCAATTAAGTTTAAGTTAGATATTAAAGAATTCTTGCGATAAATAAGATTATATGCTACTTTATTAAAAGGAGATTATATTATGGTACAAAAAAGAACAAATAGAGGAAACATGATAGACATGGATGCTCTAATGTTAAAAAATGAGGAAGAAATTGCTCTTGGAAATATGAAGGTTAATGCACGTGGTGATAAATTAGGACCAGGTGGAAAGATCATCAAATCAAAAGAAGAAGCTGGTCGTGAATATTATGACAGTAATCCAAAAGCAGTTGTTAAAACAGTATCTATTAAAGATAATGTTGATACAGGAGTAACTGAAGCAAAAGCTCAACCAACCACTTCAAGTACAGTAACTAAAGTAAAAAAGACTACTGTAAAGAAAACTAAAGAAATTGAATTACCAAATGGTGATATTGAAATCGAAGAAGTGGAAGAATAAGCATGGCATCACTTACATCTGTTAAAGGTCCAATAAGACCATTACGTGGTAGAATATTAGTTAGAAATATTCAAAAGGGTATGCAGAAAACCGCAGGTGGAATTGTATTACCCGATGACAACATGACTGATCGAGGAATAAGACCTCGTTGGGCAAAGATTTATGCTGTAGGTTCTGATATTGATTATGTTTCCGTTGGCCAATGGGTGCTAATGGAACATGGTCGATGGAGTGAAGGATTTGACCTTGAAGAAAACGGAGAAGTATTTGATCTAAGACAAGCAGACGGAGAGAGTATTTTAATGGTTTCGGACGAAGAACCTACAGGATATTAATATGCAATTTAAAAATGAATTAGTGCTAGACACTAACAAATTATCTAAAAGAGAAGAGTACATAGGACAACACACTGGAACTAGTGTTGAAGGTGGAGCTCTAAATGCCAATTACAAAGAAGTGGACGCAGTTGCTAGTCTTAGCAATAAGTTAGGACAATTAGGATATGTTTATGGAAAAGATTGGTATTGGCAAGATTCTGGTTGTGATGAATGTACAATTACATATAACGATCAAAAAATTCCATTAGTATTGAAACTTTATATTTGACAAATAATAAAAAATCATTTATAGTAATAAACAATATGAGGTATATTAATGAAAGAACTCTGGGTAGAAAAGTATCGTCCTAAAGAAGTAAAGAATTACGTTTTTAGAGATGAAGCACAAAAAAAGCAAGTCATGTCTTGGCTTGAATCAAAAGCTATACCACACTTGTTATTTTCAGGTGCGCCGGGTACTGGTAAGACTACATTAGCAAAATTATTATTACATGAACTTGAAGTTGATTGGGGAGATGTATTACAAATAAATGCATCAAGTGAAAACTCAGTTGATGTTATTAGAGATAAGATTACAAACTTTTCACAAACAATGCCTTTTGGTGAGTTCAAGTATATTATTCTTGATGAGGCAGATTATATATCACCAAATGGACAAGCGGCACTTCGTGGTGTCATGGAGCAGTATGCTTCAACTTGCAGATTTCTTTTAACTTGTAATTATGAACGTAGGATTATTCCTGCAATTCATTCAAGATGTCAAGGCTTTAAAATTTTAAAACTTGATGAAACAATGTTTACTGTGAGAGTAGGTGAAGTTCTTGCAGAAGAAAAAATTAAATTTGACGTTGAAGTTTTACAAACTTATGTAAAAGCAACTTATCCAGATTTAAGAAAATGTATTAATACTTGTCAAATGAATTCTCAAACGGGTGAATTAACAAACCCACAGAGCGGAGATACACAAGACGGTGATGTAGAAGTAACTTATGTTGCTATGTTTCAAAATGGTGATGTTAAAGGTGCTAGAGAATATATTATCAATAATGCTGATCCTGAACAGTATGAAAAAGTTTATAGAAAAATGTATGAAAATCTAAATTGGTTTGGTGATGATGATTTATCACAAGGTAAAGCATTGCTATCAATAAGAAACGGATTAGTAAATCATGCTATTGTTGTTGATCCAGAAATAAATTTGGCCGCAACAATGGTAGAACTAGAAAGAATAAGGAGCAAATAAATGTGCCCTGCTTGTTATATTAACGGATTATTATTTTTGATATTTGGTGCTTCAGGTGTTGCAATAGCCAACAATCCATGGATCATTGCACTAGGTGTTATATTAACCATTGCAGGTTTTTGGTGGATGTGGAGAGCATACAAAAAGAACAAAGGCAAGGGTGGTTTTGCAAAAAATATTAAAAACACTTTAATCTA
>MDTG01442167.1_pt1 | contig 15917 bp, 21 predicted proteins | sample 811421 | NCBI WGS metagenome assembly MDTG01 (sample SAMN05326645, study PRJNA326480) | marine metagenome | isolation source: seawater | place: Pacific Ocean: South East | collected 2011 | reverse complement strand
CGAACTCGGAAGTCAAGTCCTTCAGCGCCGATGGTACTTTGTCTTAAGGCACGGGAGAGTAGGACGTTGCCAGGCTAAATATTATGAAAGTAGCTAGTTCGCTAAAATCTTTAAAAAAAAGAGACCTTAACTCTAAATTAGTTAAGCGAAGAGGAAAAGTTTATATTATAAACAAAAAAAATCCAAAATTTAAAGCGCGCCAAGGCTAATCTCATATGGATAATAACAATCATAAAAACACCTGGGAAGGTTTTACTAAATTTGTATTGTGGGGCACAATAGCAGTCATAGTAATTCTAGTAGCTCTAGCTTTCTTTTTATTATAAAAAAAAATTTAAAATGATTATTGGATCTACAAAAGAAGACTTATCATTAGAAAAACGAGTTGCTCTAACACCAGAGTCTGCAAAAAATATTATTGGTTTGGGTTTAAAGATATATTTGGAGAAAAATTATGCAGATCATATTGGAATTAAAGATGAAGAATTCAAAAAAATGGGAGTAGAGATTAAAGGTTCTTCAAGTGAGGTTTTGACGTCATGTAATTTATTAATGAAAGTAAATTGTCCCTCTGAAAGTGAAATTAGTAATATTAAGGAGAAAACTATATTAATAGGTATGTTAAATCCTTCTCGAAATAAAAAAAAGATTGATGAAATAATAAAAAAAAATATTAATCCTTTCTCTTTAGAACTTTTACCACGTATCACTAGAGCCCAATCTATGGATGTATTATCATCACAATCTAATTTAGCCGGATATAGAGCGGTAATAGACTCAATTTATGAATTTGAAAAAGCGATACCCATGATGATGACAGCAGCAGGAACAGTACCTGCAGCAAAAGTTTTAGTTATTGGAGCTGGTGTAGCTGGTTTACAAGCAATTGCCACTGCAAAAAGATTGGGTGCTATTGTTTCTGCTACTGATGTGAGATCAGCATCCAAAGAACAAGTTGAAAGTCTTGGAGGTAAATTTTTGACTGTTGATAATGTTGAGGACATGGAAACTTCCGGGGGATATGCAAAAGAAGCTAGCGAAGATTACAAAAAAAAACAGGCTGAGATGATGCAGGAAGCTTTAAAAAAAAACGATATTGTAATTTGTACAGCTTTAATACCAGGAAAAACTGCACCAAGAATTTTAACAGATAATTTAGTTAAATTAATGAAGCCAGGTTCTATAGTTTATGATTTAGCTGCTGAACAAGGAGGAAACTCTGCTTTCTCTGAGCCTGGAAAAATTAACATGATAGATGGTATCAAAATAATAGGTGTTAAAAGCTTAATGAATAGATTGCCTTTAACGGCATCAAGTTTGTATGCAAAAAACTTATTTAGTTTTATTAGAAATTTATATAGTAGGGAAAAAAAAGTATTTAATCTTAATTTCGAAGATGAAATAATTAATAAAACATTTATTAAGGAGATTTAGATATGGAAATAGATCCTTTCATTTTTAGACTAAGTATTTTTATTCTCTCTATTTTTGTTGGTTATTATGTTGTTTGGAGTGTAACACCATCATTGCACACTCCGCTTATGTCCGTAACAAACGCTATTTCTTCTGTAATTATAGTTGGAGCAATAATTGCAGCCCTTTCGGGTTCTTCACAAAATGTATTTAGTTCATCAAGTATTTTTGGTTATTTAGCAATAGTTTTAGCTGCGGTAAACATATTTGGCGGTTTTCTTGTAACTCAAAGAATGCTTCAAATGTATAAAAAAAAGAAAGATAAGAAAAAATGATTTCACCTAACTTATCAGCGATTTTTTATTTAATTTCCGGAATACTCTTCATTCTAGCTTTAAGAGGATTATCTTCTCCAGACACATCAAGACAAGGAAATTATTTCGGTATAGCCGGAATGATTATTGCTATAGTTGTAACTTTTCTATCTACAGGTAATTTTTCTACCTCTCTGATTTATGTGTTATTTTTTTTATTAATAGGCGGAAGTATTGGAGCCTTTATAGCCTTTAAAATTCCTATGACTGCAATGCCAGAATTAGTTGCTGGTTTTCATAGTTTAGTTGGTCTTGCAGCTGTATTTGTAGCTATAGCAGCCTTTTTAAATCCAGAGGTATTTAATCTTGGAGTTTCTGGAAATATTAAATTAGCTAGTTTAATTGAAATGTCTATAGGCGCAGCAGTCGGAGCAATAACTTTTTCAGGTTCAATAATTGCCTTTTTAAAACTGAGGGGAATTATGTCGGGTGCTCCAATAACTTTTACTGGACAACATTTTTTAAATTTAGCTCTTGGAATTGGAATTATCGTATTAATCTTTTATTTATGTAAATTTCAATCAGCAAATATTTTTTGGACTGTAATTACAATTTCTTTTTTAATTGGTGTTTTATTAATAATTCCGATTGGCGGTGCGGATATGCCAGTAGTTATATCAATGCTTAATTCTTATTCAGGATGGGCTGCTGCTGGAATTGGTTTTACTCTTGAAAACTCTGCTTTGATAATTACTGGAGCACTAGTCGGATCATCTGGAGCAATACTTTCTTATATCATGTGTAAAGCGATGAATAGGTCTTTCTTCAGTGTAATTTTAGGTGGTTTTGGGGCTGACAGTTCTTCATCTACTGCTAGTGATCAAAAAGATAAAAAGCCAGTAAAAAGTGGTAATGCAGAAGACGCAGCTTTCTTGATGAAAAATGCTTCTTCAGTAATCATAGTCCCTGGATATGGAATGGCAGTGGCTCAAGCACAACACGCTTTAAGAGAAATGGTCGATAAATTAAAAAAAAATGATATTAAAATAAGTTACGCTATACATCCTGTGGCTGGTAGAATGCCTGGGCATATGAATGTACTTTTAGCTGAAGCAAATGTACCTTATGACGAAGTATTTGAATTAGAGGATATTAACAACGATTTTGCGAATGCTGACGTTGCTTTTGTAATTGGAGCTAACGATGTAACTAATCCGGTTGCAAAAACTGATCCAAAGAGCCCTATTTTTGGTATGCCTATTCTTGATGTTGAAAAATGTAAGTCAGTGTTATTTGTCAAAAGAAGTTTATCACCAGGATATGCCGGAGTAGATAATGAGCTATTTTACAGAGATAACACTCTAATGCTTTTTGCTGATGCAAAAAAAATGACAGAAGATATTGTAAAGAACTTAGATTAATGAAAACTAAAATTTTTTGTGACATCGCTGATTTTAAAACTATTAAACTATATAATAAAAAACCCATTGTTGATGGTTTCACAACAAACCCAAGTTTAATGAGGCTTGCTGGTGCAAAGAACTATAAAAAATATAGTTTACAAATTTTAAAAGTATGTAAAAAAAAACCTATTTCGTTTGAAGTTTTTGCAGATAATCCAAAAGAAATGCTTAAACAAGCTTACATTATTAATAAATGGGGAAAAAATGTATATGTTAAAATTCCTGTTTTAAATTCTAGAGGGCAATTTACTGGTTCAGTGATTAAAGAATTAAGCAATCAAGGCATAAAACTAAATATAACGGCTGTATATACTTTTGAACAAACAAAAAAAATTTTTAAATGTCTTAATAAAAAAACAAAATCTATTATTTCAATTTTTGCCGGCAGAATGGCTGACAAAGGTAAGGACCCTGTGCCAGTGTTTAAAAAAAGTATTGCACTTACAAAAAGAACAAAAAATGTGGATATTTTATGGGCAAGTACTCGAGAACCTTATAACTATATCCAAGCCAAACAACTTGGTTGTGGCATCATTACAGTCCCCCCAAAAATTATTGAAAAGATTAACTCGTTCGGCAAAAGTTATAAAATGCTTACTTTAGATACTGTAAAAGGTTTTTTGCATGATAGTAAAAAATCTAAATTTAAAATTTAAAAAAAAAGAAAAATATGGAAAAAATTTTGGTAACTGGCGGTGCCGGATATATTGGTAGTCACGTTGTGGAGTTATTGATAAATCTTAGAAAAAAAGTTTATATCATTGATAATCTGTCGACTGGATATCGAAGATTAGTAAACAAAAAAGCAAAGTTTTTTTTCTGTGATATAAAAAATTACAAAAAAGTAAATAAAATTGTAAAAGATAATAAAATTGACTCAATTATCCACTTAGCTGCAAGTTTGAGTGTAAATGAAAGTGAGAAAAAACCTAAAAAATATTATCTTAATAATGTTATAGGAACTAAAAATATCATTCACTCTTGTCAGGAAAATCAAATCAAAAATTTAATATTTTCATCTACATGTGCTGTTTATAAAGATAAAATTAAGTCAGTAAAAGAAAACTCAAAATTAAGTCCAAAAAGTACTTACGGCAAAACAAAATTGTCGGGAGAAAGGCTTATAAAAAGATTGATTGATAAGCGTAAATGCAATTTTGCAATTTTAAGATATTTTAATGTTGCTGGTGCCAGCAAAAGTAAAAAAATAGGTCAGATTTCCTCTGGAGATCAATTATTTAAAAATCTAGCGATAACTTGCTTACGCACGAAGCCTAAAATTAATATTTATGGCAATGATTACAATACAAAAGATGGGACATGTGTCAGAGATTATATACACGTATCAGATATAGCCAAGATACATATTTTAGTTTTGAAAAAAATAAATAAGGAAAAAAAATCCATAGTTTTGAATTGCGGTTATGGAAAAGGTGTATCTGTTTTAGAGGCTGTGAGGGAGTTTGAAAAACAAATAAAGAGAGAGATTTCAATTAAATTTAAGATTAGAAGAAAAGGGGATATGGAAAAAATTATTGCAAACAATCAGAAAGTAAAAAAATTTATTAATTGGAAACCATCAAATTTAAGTCTTAAGAAAATAGTTTCTAGTTGTATTAATTGGGAAAAAAAAATTTGTTAAAATTTTGGTTGCGGGGGTAGGATTTGAACCTACGACCTTCAGGTTATGAGCCTGACGAGCTACCAGACTGCTCCACCCCGCGATATTTAAATTTTCTTGAGGTTAATAGCTTGAAGCTTTTCTTTATCCTCTTTTATATCAAATTTTAAAGTTTGATTTTCTTTTAAAACACGTAATTTAGAATTCTCAAGCGCAGACACATGTAAAAAAATATCTCTTTCTTTTTCCTCTTCTCTTATAAATCCGTATCCTTTTTTCGCGCTGAACCATTTCACTTTCCCTTGCGGCATAAATCTCCTCTGAAATAATTTAATATCTATTTCTTAATTTTTGTTGTTTTTTAATTCTTTTTAAATTTTCAGTTTTAATTCTCTTTTTTTTCTCAGATGGTTTTTCATAAGTGCTTTTCATTTTCATTACTTTAAAAAAACCTTCTCTTTGTAATTTTCTTTTTAATACTCTAATTGCTTGTTCAACGTTATTATCTTTTACTTCTATTTTAATAAAATACCTCCTGTTTTTGACTGGTAGTTAACATTTAAGTAAAGAATTGTCTACATCATTACTTAATAATATTTACACTTATTAATTTAATCTATTTGTTGTTCAGAGTTTTCTTTTTTAAGCTTTTTTTCCTCTCTTAATAATTTTTTTTTCTCTCTCTCAACCCTTCTTTTTGCTTTATCCCATGCTTTTTGAAAAGACTCTTGAGAACATAGAGCTAAAATGACAGGGTCTCTAGGCTTAAGATTTGAGAAATTCCAATAACTTCTTTTTCTAATAAGTGAGACGGTTCCTTTAGTGCTTCCAACTAGTTTAGAAATTTGGCCGTCAGTTAATTCTGATGCATTTTTACATAACCAAAGTATAGCATCTGGTCTATCTTGTCTTTTTGATAAGGGAGTATATTTTGGTTTTTTTCTTTCTTTAATTTGCACATTGGTGTCTTTTTTTATTAGGTTAAGATTTCTCTCGGGATCTTTCGAACACTCGTCTATTTCATCTCTTGAAAGTTGGCCAGCTAAAATTGGATTATAAGCCTTAATCCCTTTTGCAACGTCTCCGTCAGCAATTCCTTTAACTTCTAATTCGTGCAAATTACAAAATTTTGCTATTTGCCTAAAAGTAAGGTTTGTATTTTCTACCAACCAAACAGCTGTAGCTTTTGGCATAAATGGATATTCTTGCATAGCTATTTTTTTCTTAAATTACTGAATTTTTTATTATAACGGCTTACTCTTCCTTTATCTAAAATTTTTTGAGAACCTCCGGTCCATGCAAAATGAGATTTCGGATCAATGTCAAGCTTAAGCGTGTCGTTTTCTTTACCCCAAGTTGACATAGTTTCAAATTCAGTTCCATCAGTCATTACTACTTTTATCTTGTGGTAATTTGGGTGTATGTTTTTTTTCATGACCGACTAATATATTATAAATTAATTATTCTCAATATTTTTTTTTTTAATTAAATCTATTAATTCTTTATGAATTAGTGAATTTGTAGCTACTAAGTTCACTTTTTTACTTTCATTAACTTCGTTGTCTAAAAAATCAATAAATCCTCCAGCTTCTTTAACTATAACTATGCCTGCTGCAATGTCCCAATAACTTAACTCTCGTTGCCAAAAACCATCAAATCTTCCACACGCAACACTAGCTAAATCAAGAGAGGCGCTTCCAAATTTTCTTAAAGGTATTTCCACATTTTTAGAAATTTTTAAAAATTCAAGAAATATTTCATTTTTATATTTACTGCTACTTCGTGGGCCCCCGGTGCCAATTAAAGAATTTTTTAAATCCTTTTTTTTTGAAACTCTTATTCTAGAATTGTTTAAAAATGCACCACTACCGATTTCAGCAAAAAAAAGTTCATTTTTTATAGGATCATAAATTAAACCATTTTTAATCTCATTATTTTCCTCATAACCAATAGAAATAGCAAATTGAGGAATACCATTTAAAAAATTACTAGTTCCATCTATCGGATCAATTATCCATCTATTAGTTTTATTTTTCTCATTAATTTTTCCCGCCTCCTCACTCAAAATACCATAATCTGGATGTGCTTTAAGCAATTCCTCAATAATTATTTTTTCTGTTCTTTTGTCTGCTGAAGAAACAAAATCTCCTGGACCTTTAGCTGAAACTTGTAAATTTTCAACTTCCCCAAAATCTCTTATTAAAGACTTTGAAGCTTTCATACAAGCTTTATACATTATATTTAACTTAGGTGAATTAATTCTCATTTAATTATTTTTTTTTACGTACTCTAAATTTCTAGAATCAATAATTATTTTATCTCCACTTTCAATAAATGGTGGAACTGTAATAGTTAAACCGTTATCAAGTTTTGCTGGCTTATAGGATGAGGCAGCAGTTTGACCTTTTACAACAGCATCGGTTGACTCCACCATGCAATTTATATTTTTAGGTAGTTCTATTGATAACGGCTTTTCCTCCAACAAAGTTATAGTGACTTCTAAATTTTCTTTTAATAATTTGACTTTGTCTCCAATGATATCGTTCAACATTGATATTTGTTCGAAAGAAATATTATCCATGAAGAAAGAACTTTTATCATCAGAATACAAAAAATTATATTTTTTTTCATCTACCTCTGCTTTTTCTACATTTTCATTCGAACGGAATCGTTCATTTAATTTTGTTCCTTTAACAATACTTTTTAGCTCCACTTGATTAAAAGCCCCACCTTTTCCGGGTTTTACATGTTGAGTTTTTAAAACATTCCACAAATCATTTTTGTGCTCAATAATCATTCCAGGTTTGATTTCATTTGCAGTAATTTTCATTTAAACTTCCTTATAGCAATTTCTGGTTTTAAATTCGGGTTATCCCAAATAAAACTTGATAATGCAATATATTTAGCTCCAAATTTTATTAATCTTTTATAGTTAAAATTATTAATTCCTCCAATAACGACTATTGGCAATTTAATATTTTTTTTTACTAGCCCCAAAATTTCAATATTTGCCCTTTTTGCATCTGGTTTTAGTTTTGATTTAAAGAATGAACCAAAAGCTAAATAATTTGCCTTATATTTTTCAGCTCTTCTTGCAAGTTTAATTGAATTATGACAAGTAACACCTAAAATTTTATCTTGGAGTTTATTCTTAGCTTTTTTTATCGACCCATCAAGTTGACCCATATGACAACCATCAGCTTTTACCTTTGAAACTAAATTATAATAATCATTAATTATAAATTTAACTTTATGTTTCGAGGTAATTTTTCTTATCTTTTTAGCTATTATTAAAAGATTGTTCTTTTTAATTTTTTTAATTCTTAATTGAAAAAACTTTACATTTCCGAAAGATAAAACTTTATCTAAATTATTGAAAAAATTTTTGTCAATTTCATTAGGAGAAATTAAATATACTAATTTTTTCAATTTTGTTAAGCCGCTGACTCTTTTTCTAAACTTTCGGACCACTGCCCTTTTGAAGATAAACCATTCATCTTTGCTCTATGATTAAAAGCCTTTTGAATATTTTGAATATTTCCCTGATTTTTGCCAAACTCTTTAAGCGCACTCGCCTGAAGACCTCTTCCATAGGAAAAAGTAATTAGAAAGTTTGTATCATTAATCTTGTTTATTTCGTTTAAATTTTTACTAGCCTCAATTTCTGATTGTCCACCCGATAAAAAAGCTATACCTGGCACTTCACCAGGGACATTTTTTTTTAAACAATCTAAAGTTTTTTTGGCTATCTCTTCTGAACTTGATTTATTTACACAATCAGATCCAGGTATAATCATATTAGGTTTTAAAACAGTTCCTTTTAATTGTATTTTGTGAATTGTAAGTTCATTGTAACATTCATTTAGAACGTTTGTAGTTACTTGATAACATTTTTCTATGTCATGCGCGCCATCCATTAAAACTTCTGGTTCAATAATTGGAACCATATTTGACTCTTGAACAAGAGCAGCGTATCTTGCTAAAGCATGTGCATTAGACTTTATTGATTGTGAAGAAGGGTGTTTTTCACTAATTTTATAAACAGCTCTCCATTTAGTAAATCTCGCTCCAAGACTGTAGTATTCTTTTAATCTTTCTCTTAATCCGTCTAAGCCCTCAGTAACGGTTTCATCGTTAGATCCCGCTAAAGGTTTTGCCCCTTTATCTACTTTAATTCCAGGTATGGCCCCATGTTTTGAAATCAGTTCTGGTATAGTTGGGCCTAACGTAGTTTTTTGTTTAATAGTTTCATCAAATAAAATAACCCCTCCAATATAGTCTTTCATACCGCTTGAATTAAATAAAGTTTGTCTAAAAGTTAATCTATTCTTTTCTATATTTTCTACGTTTATACTTTTGAATCTTTTAGCAATGGTGCCTGTGCTCTCATCAGCTGCGAGAATTCCTTTTCCTTTGGCACACATTTTTTTTGCAATATCTTCAATATTCATAATTGATTTTTATTTTAAAACTTCTATACCAGGCAAGTTTTTTCCCTCAATATATTCTAAAAATGCCCCTCCCGCTGTTGATAAGTGAGTAAAATTTACTTTTAAATCATTATTTTTAATCGCTGAAATAGTATCTCCACCACCTACAATTGATATTAAAGAACTTGTATTAGTGTTATTCGAAATTTTTTCGGCGATGGCAATAGTTCCTTTAGCAAAATTTTTGTTTTCAAAATAACCAGCCGGTCCATTCCATAGAACTGTTTTTGATTTATCTATTATACTTTCTATTTTTTTTATTGTTTTTGGACCAGTGTCTAAAATTATTTCATTTTCTTTGAGATTACCCTGATCTTTTAGAGTTCCTAGACCTTGTGTAGTTTCGGAAACTATAAAATCAGAAGGTATTATAATTTCACAGCTATATTTTTTAGCGGTTTCATATATTTCATTGATTATTTTACCTGAACCTTTCTCTAAGAGCGATTTTCCAACACTGTAACCTTTAAACTTAATAAAATTATTTGCCATTGCTCCGACAATAATCAAGTTATCAATTTTTTTAATTAACGACAAAATTACTCCAATTTTTGTTGAAATTTTTGAACCTCCAATTATGCAAGTAATCGGATTTTTTCTGTCATTTAAAATCATATTGATCGACTGTATTTCTTTCATTAGCAAAGGTCCCGCGTAAGAATTTTGAATGTAATTTGTTATTTTATGTATAGAAGCTTGTTTTCTATGTGAACAGGAAAAGGCATCATTAATATATAGGTCACCCATAGAGGATAGAGTTTTTGCAAAATCACTATCATTTTCAATTTCACCTTTATTAAATCTTATATTCTCAAATATGATAATCTCGCCTTTGTTTAAAAATGATATTTTTTCCTTCGTTTTATCAGTAATTATTTCAGAGTGGAAATATACTTTATTACTAATTTTTTCTTTGAGATAATTAAATATAGGCTTTAAAGATAAATTTTTATCTTTTCCATTCTTAGGTCTTCCCAGATGAGAAACCAACAATACTTTGGCTTTTCTTTTTAATAATTTTTGAATAAAAGGTAAGCTTAAATCTATTCTTGTTTTGTCTTGAATTAACTCTTCCATTATAGGCACATTAAAATCAGAACGTAATATGACTCTTTTGTTTTCAATGTTTATATCATCATCAAAACTTCTTATTTTTTTCATAAACTTAGAATTTGTTATTTTCTTAATTTCTTTTGAATAATCGATGCAATCTTATTGGATGTTAAGTTCATCTCTTCGTAGATTTCTTTATAAGGTGCACTCTTTCCAAACTTATCGATACCTATTGCGACGTCACCTTTTTTTAGATATTTGTGCCAACAGCTCACAGTTCCCGCTTCTACAGAAACAATCAAACTGTCATTTTCCAAAATTTTATTTTTATATTCTTCGCTTTGTTGATCAAACAATTCTTGGCAAGGCATCGACACAACTTTAGACTCTATACCTGAGTCTTTTAATAAATCTTGAGTCGAAAGCGCTAATTCAACTTCAGATCCTGAAGCTATGATTGTAACCTTATTATCATGTGAAGAAATATTTACTTCGTAAGCACCCATTAAACATTTATTTATTTTGTCAGGAAATTTGCTTATAAAGTTTAATTTCTGTCTTGATAGTATAATTGCACTAGGTCCTTTTTCGTTATTAAGTGATGCCTCCCAACACTCTAAAGTTTCGTTAATATCCGCTGGTCTAAAAACATTTAAATTAGGTATAGCTCTCAAGCTAGACAAATGTTCAACAGGTTGATGAGTTGGACCATCTTCTCCTAAACCAATTGAGTCATGAGAAAAAATATAAATAACTCTTAATCCCATAAGAGCTGATAATCTAATTGCTGGTTTACAGTAGTCAGAGAAAATCAAAAATGTTCCACCATAAGGAATTAAATTATGATATAAAGCGATACCATTCATAGCAGCAGCCATACCGTGCTCTCTTACGCCGTAATGTATATAATTTCCTCCATAATTTTTTGCGTTTACAATTATTGAATTAGGAGTTTTCGTATTATTTGACCCACTTAAATCTGCTGAACCACCGACCAAATTTGGCATAAAATCGTTGAGAGTCTCAATTACTTTCATTGAAGATTGTCTTGTAGCCATTGAAGGTTTGTCTCTAAAAAATTTTTCTTTTTCTTTATTAATTAATTCATTTAATTCATTTTTATAAATTTTATTATTTAATTTATTAAAATTTTCTTTAATATTTTTTTTTGATTTATTGAGCTCGCTTGTCCAGTTTTTCTCAAGCATTTCTCCTCTAGCACCTATTAGTCTCCATTCTTTTAAAATTTCGTCTGGTATTTCAAATGAAGGATGCGGCCATTTTAACTTTTTTCTTACTAATGCAATTTCATCTTCTCCTAAGGGCGATCCGTGAGAAGAAGACTTCCCCGACTTATTAGGTGAACCAAATCCAATTATAGTTTTACATGATATTAATGTCGGCTTATTTGATTTATGAGCTTTTTTAATTGCACTATCAATTTGCTTTTCGTTGTGACCATTTATTTCTAAAAAATTCCAACCATACGACTCAAACCTTTTTTTATAATTATCCGAAACACTGAGTGATGTCGGGCCATCAATTGAAATTTTATTATTATCAAAAAAAACTATTAAATTTTTTAATTTTAAATGACCAGCTAAGCTCATTGATTCATGACTTATTCCCTCCATTAAATCACCGTCGCTTGCGATGACATATGTTTTATTATTTATAATTTTTGAACCAAATTTTTTTTTATATATTTCAGCTGCAATAGCTAAACCAACTGAATTTGCTAATCCTTGCCCTAAAGGGCCTGTTGTAGTTTCAATACCTGAATTAAAAACGTACTCTGGATGCCCAGCACAAATTGAATTAAGTTGTCTAAAATTTTTTAAATCATCTAATTTAATCTTTTCGTACCCAGTTAAGTAAAGCAAAGAGTATAAGAGCATAGACCCATGACCAGCTGATAAAATAAACCTATCTCTATTTATCCAAGATGGATTTTTTGGATTAAACCTCAGGTGGAATTTAAATAATACCGTTGCAACATCTGCCATACCCATAGGCATTCCAGGATGTCCAGAATTGGCTTTTTGAACTGCATCAATAGATAAAAATCTAATTGCGTTTGCTAATTGATTAACTTTTATATTCACTGCTAATTTACCTATATAGACTTAGAGTAAGTATATCAATATTATGATATATTAACAAAATGAAAAACTTAGAGAAAAAAGAAACTAATTTAAATCAGTTAATTGAAAAATTAGGAAAATTAAATACAAGTTATTCACAATATAATTTTGACAATAAATCAGTAAAAAGAGAGAGGGATTTAATAGAGTTAGAAAAAGTTGAACTTGAAAAGAAAAATCAAGAAATATTAAGAGAACACAAATATCTGACTGAAAGAGTAAAAAGACTTGAAATAGAATTAAAATCAAAGAAAGAACTTGAGAAAAAATTTAACCAAGATATTAATGATTTAAATCAAGAAACTCAAAGTTTAGTAGAGGAGATTGAAAAATGGCAAATGTAAACATAAAATTCAATGGCAAGGATTATCTGCTATCTTGTGATGACGGACAAGAAGAGTCGTTAAAAAATTTAACGACATTTTTAGATAAGAAATATTTTGAATTGAAAAAAAAGTTAGGCAATATAGGTGAAAATAAGCTTCTATTGATTACCGCTATTAAGTTGATAGACGAACATTTTGATTTGAGAAAAAGAATAAGCGAACAAAAAAACAAATTAAATGATCTATCAAAAAAATTTAAGGAGCTAAAATCATTAGCCATAAAGTACAAAGATGTGAAAGAAACAGAAATTAAAGATCTAAATATAGAAATTGAAAATATAAAAAGAAACATACAAGAAACCAACATGATGTACGAAAACATGTTAGACAAAACAACCAAGTCTCTTGAAAAGATTATCAAAAATGCTGAAACACCTTCAAATACTCAGCAATGAAAACCAAAAATCAATTAAGAAAAAAATTTTTAATTTTAAGGAAAAAAAACTACTTTAGTGTCTCAAAAGAAAAATTTGATAAATTAATTAGTTACATAAAAAAAAAAAATAAATTCAAAAAATATTTTGCAATTGCATTATTTTATCCCTCAAACTATGAAATCGATGTACTAAAGATTTTGAGTGACTTCAAAAAACCTAGAGCTAAATTTCTTTTACCTAAAATTAAAGATGGAAACTTATTAAAATTTGTAGAATGGGACACAAAAGATATATTAATAGCTAATAAGTATGGTATCCCTGAACCTGCCGAAAAAATAAAAAATTCTCTCCCTGATATTGTATTAGTTCCCCTAGTGGCTTTTGATAAAAAAATGAACAGACTTGGTTATGGCAAAGGATATTATGATAGGTATTTAAACAAATTAGTAAGAATTAATAAAAAAATTGAAGTTATAGGAATAGCATTTTCATTTCAAAAATGTAAAAAAATTCCAATTTCAAAATTTGATTTTAAGCTCAACAATGTTTTTACAGAGAAAGGCTTTGTTCAATGAGAGTCCTTTTGTTAGGTGATGTCTGCGGTCCCCCTGGCATGAAAATCATAAAAGATAAACTTAAAACAATTATTAAAGAAAAAAAAATTGATTTTACAATAGCAAACGGAGAAAATTCTGCAGATAACGGTAAAGGGATAACAAAAAAAAATTTTAAAGACTTGATGAACGCGGGTGTTGATGTAATTACCTCTGGGAATCATATTTGGGATCAAAAAGAGATTTTGGAAATCATTGATAAAGAAAAGAAAATTATACGGCCCGCTAATTTACTGGAAGGCCAGCCTGGAAATGGATACGGAATTTATGAAGTTAAAAATAAAAAAATTGCAGTTATAAATTTAATTGGCAATGTCTTCATGAAAAAAAGTCAAGATTTGTTCTCTTTCTCGGAAAAGTTAATGAAAAAAATTAAACTAAAAAAAGATGTTGATTTTATAATGATCGATATACATGGAGAAATAACAAGTGAAAAAATGGCTTTGGGCCATTATTTAGATGGTAAAGTAACATCTATTGTTGGCACCCACACACACGTGCCAACTTCTGATGCACAAATTTTAAAAAATGGCACAGCATATCAAACTGACTTAGGCATGTGCGGGGATTATGACTCAGTAATTGGAATGAACAAAGAAAACTCAATTAAAAAATTCAAAAAAGATCCTACTGCAGAAAGTCACTATCCTTCAAAGGGCCAAGCATCCTTGAGCGGAGTAATTGTTGATGCAGATGATCATACTGGTTTAGCAAAAAATATAAACCAGATAATATTAGGTGGAAATTTAAAACAAAAAATTTGAAATGGCTGGACATTCTCATTGGGCAGGTATTAAACATAAAAAAGGAAGACAAGACAAAGAACGATCTAAACTGTTTTCAAAATTATCTAGAGAGATCACTGTTGCAGCTAAACTTGGAGATAAAGATCCAGATATGAATCCAAGACTAAGGTCGGCAATTCAAGCAGCAAAACAATCTAATATGCCTAAAGAAAATATCAAAAGGGCAATAAATAAATCAGAGGCAAACACGGAACAAAACTATGAAAATTTAAGATACGAGGGATTTGGAGCATTTAATACAGCTTTGATAATAGAAGCTTTAACTGAAAATAAAAATAGGACAGCTTCAACTATAAGAACAATATTACAAAAAAATGGAGGAAGGCTTGGAGAAAATGGATCTACCTCCCATATGTTTTATAATTGTGGTGTAATACGATTGGATAATAAAAATCTAAATAATGAGGCTGCTCTAAATTTAGCTATAAATTCTGGAGCAAATGATTGTCAAAGCTTTGCAAATTATCACGAAATAATATGTGATATGAAAGACTACTATAAAGTAAAAAATAATATAGAAAAAAAAATAAGTAATTTGATGTACTCTGGTATAGAATGGAAAGCTAATAGTATTTTAAAATTATCAGAAGAACAAAAAAAAAATGTTATTACTATGTTGGAGAACTTAGACGAAGTAGATGATATTCAAAACATATTTATAAATTGTGAATTTTAAAAAAAAAATTGATAATGAGAATATTTGGAATTGATCCAGGTATAGCAGGGGCAATAGCAATCTTGGATGAAAAAAAAATTATTGACGTAATTGATTTACCAACAATGGCGGATGGGAAAAAAAATAAAAAACAGCTTAATAGCGCACATTTATCCCAATATATTTCTGATAACATTATTGATTTAAATAAAACAGTAGTTGTAGTTGAACAAGTCAATGCGATGCCAGGTCAAGGCGTGACCAGCATGTTTAACTTTGGTCAAACTTTTGGAGCTATTAAAGGTATAAGTGCTACTTTAAAAATACCAATTTTTTTTGCCAGACCGTCCAAATGGAAAAAGCATTTTGAATTAATAAATTCTTCAAAAGACGCTAGTCGAACTAAAGTGATTGAGATGTATCCATCATTTGCTGAAAAATTATCGAAAAAAAAGGATGTAAATAAGTCTGACGCCATTTTAATTGCTAGATTTTTTAGTGAAACTGGCTTTAAAGATGACTTAAAATAAGGCTAAGATTTAATTTATAAGACAAATTCATGACACAATCTAAAAGTATTG
>MDTG01304163.1_pt1 | contig 15917 bp, 6 predicted proteins | sample 811421 | NCBI WGS metagenome assembly MDTG01 (sample SAMN05326645, study PRJNA326480) | marine metagenome | isolation source: seawater | place: Pacific Ocean: South East | collected 2011 | reverse complement strand
CTTCAAGCCGAGGCACAGCAAGGTATCAAACGCAGCCACAAGGCAATTATAAATGTTTTTCTGCCTGGAGGACCTCCTCATCAGGATATGTGGGACCTTAAGCCTAATGCCCCAAAGGAGGTGCGTGGTGAGTTTGACGAAATCTCCACTAACATTCCCGGCATCCGGATTGGCGATCAATTTCCCCTCATGGCTGGGATGATGGATAAATTTACCATCATTCGATCGATGGTTGGGGCCAATGGCCGCCATGATGCGTGGCAATGCCAAACCGGTCGGGGCAATTTTGGGAATCAGCCTCCCGGAGGTTGGCCCAGCATGGGCGCGGTTTTGTCAAAACTTCACGGCCCTGCAGCGAAAGGCGTTCCGCCCTTTGTTGGATTAGTTCCTGACACAGGTCATAAGCCTTGGGGAGACCCGGGGACTCCCGGCTTTCTCGGGCCAGCTCATAGCCCGTTTCTCCCAGCCAAAGCTGGTGGAGTAAAAGAGGATATGAAGCTTAATGGCATTAACCTCAGCCGCCTTGATAATCGACGGTCATTGCTTACACAGTTTGATCAAATTCGCCGTGATGTTGACACTAAGCGGCAGATGGAGGGTCTCGATGCATTTAATCAGCAGGCTCTCTCGATGTTAACCTCTGCGAGATTTGCAAAAGCGCTCGATATAGAGAAGGAAGACACAAAAGTACGCGACCGATACGGGCGCGGGCACAATAAGAAGCAGGCCGATGGCTCACATAAGCTGCTTGATGATTTTCTGATGGCGCGGCGTTTGGTTGAGGCTGGAGCTCGCTGTGTGACACTTGCCTTTAGTCGCTGGGACTGGCACGGGGGCAACTTTAAGCGTGGCCGTGAAGATATGCCCATGCTTGATCAGGCGTTGACGGCACTGGTGGAAGATTTGCATCAGCGCGGAATGGATCGGGATGTAAGCGTGGTGGTCTGGGGGGAGTTTGGCCGTACGCCTAGCATTAACAGTAAAGCAGGCCGGGATCATTGGCCCCGCGTCAGCTGCGCTGCGCTGGCTTGTGGCGGGATGAATCATGGTCAAGTGATTGGAGCCACCGATAAGAAGGCCGGGGAAGCCGTTGATCATCCGGTTAAGTTCAGTGAAGTGTTTGCTACACTTTACACTGCAATGGGGATCAATATTCAAACCGCCACAATACCGGATTTGTCGGGTCGTCCAAGGTATTTAGTTGATGAAGGGACTAAGCCATTAGCCGAATTAATTTAAACGATCGCAGATGTAGGAAAAATAGCATGGTAGACGGGTAAAAATTTCCGCAGACCAGTGTCGTAAAAAAAGATAATGTTTCAGATAGGCGGACAAAGATACGTGGCAATGTGCGATGGCTTTAGCCGACGGGATTTCCTTAGTGTGGGAACACTTGGAAGCCTAACTTTGCCGCAACTATTGGCCGCAGAAGAGGTAGCAGGTGTGACTAAGAATCACAAAGCGGTTATTATGGTTTACATGGCTGGCGCGCCGCCACATCAGGACTTAATTGATCTAAAGCCTAATGCTCCCAAGGAATATCGAGGTGATCTAAATCCTATTTCAACGAATGTACCGGGTATTCAGATTAGTGAGCTGTTGCCCAATATGGCGAAAATCATGGATAAGTGGACGGGCATTCGCTCAATCGTTGGAGCTCCAAATGGTTCGCACGATTCTTTTATGTGCTACAGTGGGCGCAAGGGCTCCACGTTTAATACCAATGGCCAGGCCGCAGGGGGTTGGCCAAGTATCGGGGCCGCCATCTCAAAGTTGCAAGGGGCCGCCAAAGTGGGAATCCCTCCTTTTATTGGTTTAGCGCCTAAAGCAGGTCACCCCCCCTATGGAGCTTCTGGTAAACCCGGATTCCTAGGAATTGGTCATGGGCCCTTTAAGCCTACCAACCAGAGCAAGGGAGATCTCACTTTAAATGATGTTTCCCGGCATCGATTTGGAACTCGGAGATCGTTATTGCAAAGTTTTGACCTTTTTCGACGGGACGTAGACAACAGCGGACATCTTAATGGGATGGATGCCTTTACTCGTCAAGCATTGGGAGTGCTTACTAGCAGTAAGATGGCAGATGCAATGAATCTTGAGAATGAAGATTCAAAGACCAGAGAACGTTATGGTAAGGGGGATGCCAAAAACTTTGGAGATGGTGCTCCTCGAAACAACACACACTTCCTCATGGCTCGCCGTTTGGTTGAAGCTGGGGCACGAGTTGTAACGCTTAATTTTGGAAGATGGGATTTTCATAATAAAATTTACGATCAAAAAAGTGGAGTAAACGGACACGCTCCTATTTTTGATCAAGGCTTAGCAGCCTTGATACATGATTTGCATGATCGTGGGTTAGACAAAGATGTAGCGGTTATTGCATGGGGAGAGTTTGGGCGAACTCCCAAGATAAATAAAAACGGAGGGCGTGACCATTGGCCCAATGTAAGTTGTGCCTTTGTTGCCGGCGGAAATATGCAGCACGGCCAAATGATCGGGGCGAGTGATAAACATGCTGCTGAACCAGCTGAAAGGCCGGTCCACATGGGCGAAGTTCATGCAACCCTTTATCGCCACATGGGAATTGACCCCAACGGCACCACCTTACCTGATTTGACCGGCCGGCCACAATATTTAGTGGATGGCTGGAGACCTATTCCAGAGCTGATATAATTATTTTGATAGTCTCAACCACGAAAAAAGTTATGAAAAAGCTTATTTTGACAGTAATCACAATGGTGATCACAGGCGTTGCCTGGGCTGCCCCGAGTGCGCTCGAGCTGACGGCGCAAACCGGCGAAGCGAAGAAAGTATTCCAGTTAAAGGGCAAACACGCGCGACAGCAGCTGGTGGCTACTGCAGCTGATGGAGGCAAGGAAGTTGATGTGACACGTGCCGTAAAATATAGCGCTAACCCGGCAAACGTCGTGGCTATATCTTCAAAAGGGCTGGTAACTCCGTTAGGCGATGGTGAAGCGATCATCACTGCTGTAACTGGGAGGCTAAAAAGTGAAGTAAAGGTAAAAGTAGTGGAGTATGGAGTGGTGCAGCCCATTAATTTCGCCAATGAAATTGTCCCTATCTTTACCAAGGGAGGTTGTAATGGAGGAGGGTGTCATGGAAAAAGCGGAGGGCAAAATGGTTTTCGTTTATCGCTTTTGGGCTTTGAGCCACACGAAGACTATGAGTACCTCGTCAAAGAGGGTCGCGGTCGCCGACTAAGCCCAGCCTCTCCGGAGAACAGCCTTTTGCTGCTAAAGGGCGCGGCTATTCTTCCGCATGGGGGGGGATCACGTATCGATCCCAATAGCCATGATTTCAAACTTATAGCACGCTGGGTTGGCATGGGTATGCCTCGCGGACAGGAGACCGATCCGAAAGTTGTGGCTGTGGAGGTATATCCAAAAAACCGTCTTGTAAGCGCTAATGCTGAGCAGCAAATCAGTGTTACGGCTGTTTATAGTGATGGGCACACAGAAGACGCGACGCATATTGCAACTTATGAAGCCAATGATAAAGAAATCGCAGAAGTTGACGAAACCGGTCACGTTACCTTTTTTGAGCAACCAGGGGACGTGTCTGTTATGGTCCGGTACCAGGGTTCTGTAGGCGTGTATCAAGCTAGCGTTCCGCTTGGGGCGCCTGTTGAAAAGACGCCTGAACCAAGGAACTTTATTGATGAGATGGTTTTCGCCAAACTCCAGCGGGTTGGCATGCCGCCTTCGGCGATTACTGATGATGCGACCTTCATTCGCCGGGTATCGATCGATATCGCTGGACGCCTGCCTACTGCAAGCGAGGCTGATGATTTCCTCAAAAGTACTGATCCAGCCAAGCGTGACAAATTGATAGACCGGTTGCTCGCAAGTACAGATTATGCTGATTATTTTGCCAACAAATGGGGGGCATTGTTGCGCAACAAGCGTTCAAATGCGCAAGCGATGAGAGGCAACTATGCATTTCACGGCTGGATACGTGATTCGCTCCACAAGAATATTCGGTATGATGAGTTTGCCCGTGCGGTTTTGGCTGCCTCAGGCGACATGGCAAAAAACCCCGCCGCGACCTGGTACCGGGAAGTGAAAACTATGCAAACCCAAATGGAAGATTCTGCGCAACTTTTCCTTGGAACACGGATGCAGTGCGCGCAATGCCACCACCATCCTTTTGAGAAATGGAGCCAGAAAGATTATTATAGTTTCTCGGCTTTCTTTTCCACCGTTGGACGTAAGCCTGGGCAAAACCCCGGTGAAGAAATTATCTACCACACGCGTAAAGTAGCACAAACAGCAAATAAGAAAGATGGAGGCACAGTAAAAGCTGCTGGTCTGGGGGATGAGCCTCTAGTTCTAACGGCTGATGACGATCCCCGGCATGCTTTGGTGGATTGGCTTTCCCAGCCCAGCAATAAGTTTTTTGCCCACACACTGGTGAACCGCTATTGGAAGCACTTCTTTAGCCGTGGGCTCGTTGAGCCTGAAGACGATATGCGAGAGACAAACCCGCCGGTAAACCCAGAATTACTAGAGGGATTGGCACAGCATTTCATCCGAAATGGTTTTGATATGAAGAATTTGATTCGAACTATATGCCAGTCCAAGACATATCAACTTAGTTCAATACCCAATGATTTCAATGCCAAGGATAAGACCTATTTCAGCCGTTACTATCCCAAGCGATTGAATGCCGAAGTACTATATGATGCGATTAATCAAATGACCGACTCAAAGGCTAGCTTTAGCGGCTTGCCTGTGGGAACCAAGGCAGTGCAGCTCCCTGACAACAGTTTTAACAGCCAGTCTTACTTTTTAACAGTTTTTGGGAGGCCCGATAGTTCCAGCTCATGTGAATGTGAGCGGTCTAGTGATGCGAGCTTGGCTCAGAGTTTACACCTGCTAAATTCCAAGGACATCCAAGGCAAGCTTTCCAGCGGTAGTGGGCGTGCGGCCAAGTTGAGCAATGTTAAGGATGCCCGCGAGGTTGAGGCAAAAATTCGCGAGCTCTTCCTGCTTGCTTTCTCCCGACAACCGAGCGGCAGCGAAGTGCTCTTGGCCCGACAACATATTGAGCGGGAAGTCAAAGATGATAAGGGAACCAAAAAGCCAGTTGCCGCCAAGGAGTCCTACGAGGATATTATCTGGGCACTCTTCAATACGAAGGAGTTCCTATTTAATCACTAAATAAGAGGATCTGAATTGTTTGGCCGCCTGAATCCACCGTTGCTGTATGGTGCCTCAATCGAAGAACTTTTTTATTACAATTTTAATTAACCATTAAACTTTTACCATAGGTATAATTTAGCAGAACGATGAAAAATTTCTCTTCCTCTCTGTTAGGCTTTGCTTGTTTCTCACTTTTTCTTGGCGCTTCATCGCATGTCGCTGCTCAGCAGCTGCCGCGTGCTACGCTGAGTAGTGTGTTTCCTGCTGGGGGGCAACAAGGCGCTATTTTGGAAGTGACTGTTTCAGGTGGAGATCTGGATGATTCAAATAAACTGACGTTTTCTCACCCTGGCATTACGGCGAAACAGAAACTAGATGGGGGGGGAGCGCCTGTGGCAAATAGGTATAATGTTACAATTGGGGAGAATGTTCCGGTTGGTTTTCACGATGTTCGAGTAGGTGGCGGACGGTTCGGGGTAACCAATGTGCGTTCTTTTGCTGTGGGTGATTTGCCTGAGATTGTTTCCAATGGGGGCACTAGTTTGGAGAATGCAGTGGAAGTGAAACTTGGCACAGTTATTAACGGGCAGGCTCCTTCGAGGAATTATGCCTATTATAAAGTCGAACTTAAAAAAGGGCAGAGGGTAATTCTTAGCTGCTTAGCTAAAGAATTGGACTCTAAACTTGAGCCGGTCCTTGTCGTTAAGAGCTCTAGTGGCTTGGAGTTGGAGCGAAGTCGCTCAGGTGAACCAATTGATTTTACTCCGACAGCAGATGGAGACTATTACCTGGGATTGCATGATTTTATTTATGGAGGTGGAGTTAGTCATGTTTATAGACTTTCTATTTCTGAGCGTCCGCATATTGATTTTGTTATTCCTCCGGCCGGTCAGCCTGGTAAGTCAGGGAAGTTTACACTGTATGGGCGCAATCTCCCCGGAGGAGTTGATAGCGGTATGGTCCTTGAAGGGAAGTCTCTCCAAAAGCAGGAAGTGATTATCAAACTTCCCGGCGATGTTAAATCTAGGATAAGCTTGGCAGGGACTTCTCGGGTTGAGCCTAATCAGGCTGGCTTTGATGGGATTGAATACCGTTTGCCGAGCTCCAAGGGGAGATCGAATCCGGTTCGAATTTTCTTTTCAGATGCTCCAGTCATTGCCGAGGTGGCTGGCCCTAATGAAAAGGCTTCAGAGGCGCAAAAAATAACTGTGCCGTGTGATTACGCGGGACTTTTTTATCCGCGCCGTGATCGAGATTGGGTGACTTTTGACGCCAAAAAAGGAGATGTTTATTGGGTGGAGGTTGTTAGTGATCGATTGGGCGCTCCGACAAATCCTTATTTCCGAGTTGAGAGACTAACAAAGAATGATAAGGGCGAAGAAAAAGTGAGTATGGTTAAAGAAGTCACTGACAGCCCGGTAAATATCGGAGGCGCATCTTTCAACACCACATCTGTGGACCCAACCTTTCGTTTTTCTGTTCCTGAGGATGGCGCTTACCGTTTACTGACATATGATATGTATAATCAGGGAGCACCCAATAGTCTGTACCGGCTCTCTATTCGCAAGGAAGCCCCGGATTTCCGTTTGGTGGCAATGGTGGAGGGCCCACCGGCGATGCCCAATAAGGCGTTGCCTATTCCCACTGCATTTCTGCGCCGCGGGCAGGTGGTGCCAGTTAAGGTTATGGCTTTTAAGCGGGATGGATTCAATGAGCCTATTGAAATAAATTTGGCGGGGTTGCCTGACCAAATTTCTGCAAGCAAGGCGACAATTTATTCAGGCCAAAACTCCACCTTAGTTTTGCTGGCAGCCAAGGATGATGCGGGAGCTTGGTCAGGCAACGTGACTGTGTCTGGAAAAGCGATGGTTAATGAAAAAGTCATTAGGCATCAGGCGCGTACGGCTGATGTCACCGCCGTTATTTATGATACTCAGTCGAAAAAATCTAAGGTTCGCGCGCGCCTTACCGGGGGTATGCTGGTGACGGTAACCGACCGTGAAAAAGTTCCCCTTACGATAAAAGCCAAGGAAGAGAAAGTTTGGGAGCATTCGGTTTTTGGAAACATCCAGATTCCCATCAGTATTGCCTTTGATCCGGGCTTTAAGAGCGTAGAAAAAAATGTAGTACTTGTCGGTCATCCCACGCTAGCGAAATTCAAGGCCGTAAAAGTTGGAAAGGATAAGGCTGAAGCAAATATTGATCTAAACCTTGCCACATACAAATTGGGTGTTGGGGATTACACATTGTATTTCCGCTCACAGGTAAAAGGTAAATATAAGCGTGTGAGTGATGGTGAGCTAAAAAAAGCTAAAGACTTAGCCGTTGCTGCTGACAAGACTGCGAAAGAAACCAAAAAATCTTCTGATGAGCTTGCTAAAAATAAGGATGCAAAAGCCGAAGAGAAAGCGACTGCCAAGAAGAAAAGTGTTGAAGCTGCGGTTGCTAAAAAGTCAGCTGATGCTTTGGTCAAGAAACTTACTGCAGGAAATAAGGCTGGAGACGTCACCGCCACTTTTTTTAGTGCCCCTATTCAAGTGAAAGTAACTCCAGCCCCGATTGACCTCAAGCCCATCAAAGCTGCTTCTGTAAAGGCTGGCGAGAAAGCGGAAGTAGTAGTGGATGTTGTCAGAAAGTACGGGTTTAAGGACGAGATCACCATTAGCTCTAAGACAGCTAGTGGCATAAGTGTTGGCAATGTTAAAATACTAAAAGATCAGAGTAACGGCAAATTAACCTTTTCTGCAGGAAAGAATGTAAAGCCTGGTGATTACACATTCGAAATTACTGCAAAGATGACGCTCAACAAACAAAATATCACCGTTAAAAAATCGGCTGTGATAAAAGTGATTGCTGCTCAGTAGAGACAAAATGACCACTAAATTTTTCTCCCTTAATTTATTGTTTCTCTCTTCCTTCATGGCTACTCAGGCCGCCGGTCTTCCGGTCGCCAGCCTAGCTCGGAAGACGCCGGTTGATTTTCAGAATGAAATTTTGCCGATCTTTCGTGCAAATTGTTTGGCTTGCCATAACCAAACTAAATCAAAGGCCGATGTTATCCTCGAAACACCTAAGGACATCGCTGAAGCGGATATCGTTGTTCCCGGGAAGCCGGCGGAAAGCCTTCTGTTTCAAAGTGCAGCGCATCTTGAGGACCCCGTCATGCCGCCAAAAGAAAACAAAGCTTCGGCCAAAGACCTAAGCCCTCAGGATTTGGCCCTTCTTAAACTGTGGATTGAGCAAGGCGCAAAAGGCGAAATTCGTTCAGCCCGAAAGGTTGAATGGCAGCCGCTTCCTCCAGGGTTAAACCCGATTTATTCTGTTTCAGTTTCACCTGACGGACAATACGCCGCTGCAGGCAGGGCAAACCAAATATTTGTTTATCATGTTCCTAGCAAGTCACTGGTCACGCGTTTGACTGATCCAGAGTTGATTAAGGGTGGAAAATACAAGGAGGGAGTTAGCCATCAGGATCTGGTTCATTCGTTAACTTTTAATCCAACCGGAGATCTGCTCGCAAGCGGTGGATATCGAGAAGTAAAACTCTGGCGCAGGCAGCCCATTAACGCCGCCAAGTCTTTTACTCATGGTTCTGACAAGGGCATTTATGCCGTAAGCTTTGATGGTAAATGGTTGGCATTAGCTGAAGGAAATTTAATTAAGGTATATGATATGGTTAAAGGAAATGCCCTTAAAGGATTATCAGGACTAAAAGGAGCGGCGACTTCCGTAGCTTTTTCTCCTGACAGTGCTCAAGTAGCCGCAGGTGCTGAAGGTGGAGAATTATTGGTGTGGAATATGGCTGATGGCAAACCCTTTACTGTAGAATCATCAGCTCTGGCTAAAGAAGGAGAAAAGTCAGCACAAGCGTCCTCGGCAAAAATTAATGCCGTTACTTTTGTTGCAGCAGGCAAGCAATTGGCTGTGGCACGGGAAGCTAATATTATAACAATTTATAATGTTACCGATAAGCTTGTGATTGCCGGTGAGCTGAAGGGGCATACTGCACCGGTAACAGCTCTGGCTTCGTTGAAGAATGCTCCGACACAATTGGTCTCAGGCGCGGCCGACAGCACTCTCCGGCATTGGGATATTAATGGTTTCAAAATGGTGCGTCAAATCGCGGCTGGAGGGGTTATTGCTGCAGTTGCTGCAAGCCCGGATGGCAAACGCTTTGCTTGTGTGTTGAAGGATAAGAATGCGCGACTTTTCAATGCGGCTGATGGCAAATTGGTTGCAGATCTAAAGGGCAATCAAAAGATGATGGAAGCTTCAGCAAATAAAGATCGTTTTGCCGCTTACGCTAAAGCTGAAGTGACTTATTACATAGCAAATCTAAAAACTAAAACGGATAATCATAAAAAAGCTGATGATCGGGTGAAGAAAGCGAATGAAGCACTTAAGAAAGCCGAAGCAATGCCGATTGCTGAAAAGAAAAAGGCTTTTGATGAAGCCAACTCAGCGAAAAAGAGCGCGGAAAAAAAATACACCAAACTTAAGGCGGACTATGACGCCATCCTAAAGACTTTTGAAGAACAGGACAAGGCCGCTAAAGACGCTGAGGCCGTCACCAAAAAGGCTATTGATGCGTCGAAAGCTCCGGTGGCAGATTTTACCAATAAAGATAAGGTCGCAAAAACAAAGATGACTGCGGCAGCGACAGCAAAAAATAAATTAGATAACCTAGGACAAACACAGCTGAAATCTGCAGAGCTTAAAGCAGCAAAAGCAAAAACGGCAGTTAGTGCTGCTATGACCGCAAAAGCAGTTGCAGAAAAAGAGCTGGCTGCGGCGAGGACGGCAGCGGCAGACCTTCTGAAAAAATTTACTGAAGCAGATAACGCAGCGAAGGTTGCTGAAGAAAACTCCAGGAAGACAGCGGGAGATCCAAATAAAAACCATGAAGAAAAAGAAGCGGCATCCAAAGCGGCTTCTGAAAAACGGAATATAGCAAATACAGCAAGGACCGAATTAGCACAGGCGCAAGCAAAGGATAAGGCGGCAGGTGCCGCCTTGGCCGCTGCTGCCAATGCATTGAAACAAGCACAAGCAGCACAGAAAGCTGCAGATGCCACTGTGGTTACAGTAGAAGGCCAAGTAAGTGCTGCACAAAAAGTATTTAATACCGCTAATAAAGCGGCGGCAGCGGCGGCCAAAGTTGCAGCGGCAGCCAAGCCGGGGGCCGATAAAGTGAAGGCACGGGCTGATGCGGCGGCCAAAGTGTCGACTGAAAAACGCAAGTTGGCTGCTGAAACACAAAAGAAACGTGATGAATTAAACAAACAACAGGGAGCTGCTAAAAAAACCTTAGACGAAGCGGTTAAGAAAGTTACTCTAGCCGAGGGTGAGTATAAAAAGCTCGAAGAGCCTCGGCAACAGGCAGCTAACGAAGCCAAGCTATCCAAAGAAGCATTGGTGAAAGCGGAGTTGGCAAAAAAGGAGGCTGAAGCGCAGAAAGCTGAGGCGGACAATCAGCAAGCCGATGCCGATAGCGCAGTGCAATTAGCGAAGGATGCCTTAGCTAAAGCGACCTCACCGACGGTTGCGATTACTTTTTCGGCAGATAGCAAGAGGTTGGTTACAGGATCGATGGACAACACCATTTATATTTGGAATACAGCTGAGGGTAAGCAGATTAACAGTGTTAGCGGGCATAATGGGGCAGTCAGTGGGCTGGGGATAAACCCTTCCGGACAATTGATTTCGGTTAGCAGGGATAAAACCGCAAAAGTTTGGAACCTAGCCCATGAATGGAAGTTGGAACGAACACTGGGAACAGGAAGTGCAGATTCTCCGATTGTTGACCGGGCTACCGCATTGAGCTTCAGTTACGACGGCAAACAATTAGCGGCGGGCAGTGGTGAGCCTAGTCGCAGCGGGACAGTTCATGTTTTTAATGTGGCTGATGGTAAGCTCACAAAGAACCTCCTAGAAGTTCATAGTGATACAGTGATGGGGTTACAGTTCAATGCTGGAGGCACACAGATTGCCAGTGGAGGAGCCGATAAATTTGCTAAGATAGTTAATGTGGCTGATGGTAAAATTCTTCATTCTTTTGAAGGGCATACTCACCATGTTCTTGGAGTTGCATGGCAATACAACGGCCGAGTTCTGGCGAGTGTAGGGGCCGATAATGAAATTAAAGTGTGGAATGTAGTGACCGGTGAACGAGCTGGTAAGTTTGGCGTGGGAAGTAAAGAGGTAACATCCATTCAATTTGTGGGATATTCAGATAATGCAGTGGTTACTGCGGGCGATAATCGAGTTCGACGGGTTAGCATTCCGATGGGAAACCCGAAAAACATACGCGATTTTTCAGGGTCAACCGATTACGTTTATTCCGGTTCTATTTCAGCTGATGGAAATATCGTGGCTGCCGGTGGGGCAGATGCTGTATTGCGTATATGGAATGGAGTTAATGGAGCTTCTATTGCCTCATTCGGGGCTCCCATGATTCAGGAACGATAAGAGTTCTCCCTCTTGTGTTTGCGGATAACTGGCCGTTGACGTTGGTCTATTAGGCTCCTTTTATCTCGTGTAGATGGCCGTCAAATCTACAGGGAAATACTATCTGGGAATTGATGTAGGAGGAACCAAGATTCTTGCAGGGCTCTTCGATAAATCGCTTAACCTTCTGGCCAAATGGAAAATTAAAACGAAGGCAGGACGCGGAGGGGATGTTGTCATAGATCGCATCGTGCGTGCGGCTCGTGAATTGGTGGCAGATAATGGTTTACGAATGGCTAATATTCGAGGAGTGGGGTTAGGGGTTCCTGGTATAGTGATCAAGGGGCGGGTTTATAATGCCTATAATCTCCATTGGGATGAAGTATCTATTCAATCCGTTCTTCGCCGCCGTTTTCGAGTGCCTGTGGTTGTCGACAACGACTGTAATCTTTTTACTCTCGGAATTCATCGCGTGGAATATCGTAGTAAACCCAGCACCATGGCGGGGGCTTTTCTTGGCACGGGTTTTGGAGGAGGTCTGATTATTAATGGAGAATTATTCCGAGGGCATAACTTTGCTGCTGGAGAATTTGGGCAGATTACGATCGATAAGAATGGTCTCAAAACCGCGCACAGTTTTAGAGGAAGTTTAGAGTCGCTTGCCAGCCGGACGGGGATTGTGCGCGCTTTACGCAAGGCGGTTCTCGAAGGAGAGAAGACAATGCTTCAAGATGAGTTAGGCGCTCATCTTACAGGAGTTCGAAGCAGACACTTACGAATGGCCTTGGATGAGCAAGATCCACTGATCAAGCGAATTGTCAAACAGGCCGCCCAGGACACTGGTATTGGGATTGCCGCCATTGTTAGCGCTTTTGGACCGGAGTATGTGGTCCTAAATGGAGGGGTTATTGAAGCACTACATAAAGAAATGCTGCCGGTTATAAGGAAAACAGCGGAGGCACATGTGTTACCGGGAACCATGGAAGGAATTCACATTCAAGTTAGCAAGTTGGGTGATGATGGAGGAATCTACGGTGCCGCTATTTTAGCCAGAGATGAGCAGAGCCGAACTCCGATAAAGGGGGCTAAGAAAAAGACCACAAAAAGGGCGAAAAACATCGAGCGCTAGGCAATGTTTTGATTTTCAGGGGGGCTGCGGAGCCTTATTGCCTTGGCGTTGGCCAATAAATCTGGATTGGCTTTTTATAAAACCTTCATCTTTGTCTGGAGAGAGCTTTATATATGAACCATCAGGCTGCAAAAGGTGAGCTTTTACATTGTCATTTAAGTGAGTGGGTAACACTTCATCAAGAACACGTTTTTTTAGGGAAGCATCTTCTATGGGGAAGGCTACTTCAATACGTTTGTGGAAATTACGATGCATCCAATCGCCGCTGCCAATGAAGACCTCACTATTCCCTCCGTTGGCAAAGCTGTAGATACGACTATGCTCCAAAAAACGGTCGACGATACTCCGTACGGTAATGTTGGCACTGAATTTTGGAACACCTGGACGAAGGCAACAAATTCCTCTAACGATCAAATCGATTTTAACCCCTGCCTGACTAGCAGCGTATAACGCCTCAATCACAGGCTTATCCACGAGTGCATTCATCTTGGCGATGATTCTTGCTGGGTTATTTTTTTTTGCGTGTTCGGTTTCGCGATGGATTAGCTCCAGAATTCGAGTCTGAAAATCGAATGGAGCCACAATTAGCTTGTCAGTTCCTTCAAATTCACAGAATCCAGTAAGTAAATTGAAAACCCTAGCAACATCTTCACCAAAGTCTGGCTGGCAAGTCATTAGCCCGAAATCGGTATAAAGCTTGGCCGTAGCAGGGTTGTAATTGCCGGTGGCTAAATGCAAATACCGATTCAGCCCCCCATCTTCCTCACGGACGATCATGCAGAGCTTACAGTGTACTTTGTATCCAAGAATGCCGTAACTCACGTGGATTCCCGCTTCTTCGAACTCACGAGCCCAACGGATGTTACTAGCCTCATCGAAGCGAGCCTTTAGCTCCATTACCACAGCAACTTGTTTCCCATTTTGGGCGGCCCGCATAAGTGCGTTTGCAATTCTTGAATCTTTTCCTGTTCGATAGAGTGTTTGCTTGATAGCGAGAACCTTCGGGTCCTCAGCGGCTTGTTCAAGCAGGGTGACAACATGGTCAAAGCTTTGGTAAGGGTGATGTAAAAGTACATCTTGACTCTTAATGGTTTCAAAGATGGTTTCTGAGCTGAGAAATGCTGGAGAAGGTTTTGGAATAAAGCGATCGTGGCGCAATTCCGGTGAATGATCTCCCTCAAGTAGTCCGCTAAGGTGAATTGGATTAACGGGGCCGTTAATACGATAGAGGTCTTCTTGGGAGAGCTCTAATTTTTCCAGTAGTTCAGACACAAGATCTTCAGGAGTATCTATGTCTACCTCTAAGCGTACCGCATCTCCTCTTCGTCGGTTTCGCAATTCGTTTTCAACCGCCTTGAGAATATTGTTTGCGTCCTCTTCATCGACATATAGTTCGCTATTTCTTGTAACACGAAACCTCCAACTTCCCACTATCTGGTTACCTGGGAAGAGTTTTTCGAGGTAATGGGAAATTACATCAGCAAGAAACACATATTCATGATTTGAATTACCATGAGGTAATTGTACTAACCTTGGGATGATCTGAGGAACCTGAACGATACAAAGTCGTGCTGCTGACTCATTTGTGCCTTTACTTTGTACTTTTGCAATAACGTTGAGTGATTTATTTAGAATTAAGGGGAACGTCTTGGAGGGGTCTACTGCCAATGGAGTTAGAACGGGTTGTACCTTTTCTATGAAGTATTTATCTAGCCACTGTTTATTTTGATTGGAGATGCTAGCTATTTTATGGAAATGAAACCCTTTTTTTTCTAGTTCGGGTTGTAGGTTATCTTGCCAGCAGGTAAAGAGATCCTTCACCATCTGATGGATTCTTAAGGTAGCGGTCTGATATATTTCTAGAGGAGCGCGACCATCAAGACTGCGTTTGGTTACCCCGCCTTCAACTTGCTGTTTGATTCCGGCAATCCGTACTTCAAAAAATTCGTCCAGATTAGAGTTCGCAATACAAAAAAACTTTAGTCTTTCGAGGATTGGGTTGGTTTTATCCAGCGCCTCCCCCATAACCCTTCGGTTGAACTCCAACCAACTTAATTCACGGTTAAAAAAATGAGATGGGACACGGCTCATAACTGCAATGAATCAGGTTAACACGAATTATACCCAAATTCATCCTTTTAGGCATTCATTGGCTTCTATCAGGGCTTTTATAGGGAGAAATCCCGCAAAATAATCAATCAATTCACTGATTATTCATTATTTGTGGAGACTTTATTCCCATTACACTTCCGTCGTATCGGCGCAGAAAAGCCCATAAAAACAGGGTTTTTATGCGGGTGGGCCTTGGAGGCAAAGGCTTATCCGCACATTATACACATAAAAAACTCCAGAATATCGTGCTTTTCGGTGAATTTACCACAAATATAGGCTCCAGCTATGCGGGTACTCTTAGTTTTTTTGGTGATTATATTTACGGTTAAAGGGGCGGATTGGCCAAACTGGAGAGGCCCTGACCATGACGGAATTTCAAAAGAACAACCTCCGCGTCCAAACTTTAGTAAGATTCTTTGGCGTAAAGACATAGGGGTTGGGTTTTCCAGTTTAGCAGTTTCTGGCGGGCGGGTTTTTGCTTTGGGTTGTTCAGGCAGTAAAAAAGGCAATAAAGAGACTTTCTATTGTTTGAGTGTGGAAACGGGAAAGACATTTTGGCAGGACACATATCCAGCAGCCTTAGTTGATTATTTGCACGAAGGTGGGCCGTGTGCTTCCCCTACGGTTGATGGCAAACGCGTATATGGTTTGAGTAAGTCCGGGCGACTAGTCAGCTACGATATTGATTCGGGTAAAAAACATTGGGTAGTTGATCTTATGGAAAAAGCGGAACTGCCTCGGCCTCCAGAATGGGGATTTGCTGCCTCTCCCTTGGTCTTGGGAGATATATTAATTGTGGAAGCCACATTTACCTGTGCGCTTGATAAAAATACTGGTATAGAAATATGGCGTAGCAAGGTGTATAAGCCTGCCTACGGTTCGCCGGTGGCTTTTAAGTTCGAAAAGCAAATGTATCTCGCCACACTTAAAACCGATGGATTGGTTATTCTTGATGCTAAAACAGGGAAAACCGTTGCTTTTCAGGACTGGCGTACTTCATTTCGTACTAATTCCACCACTCCTATTGTCGTGGGCAACAAAATATTTATTTCTACTGGGTACCGCCG
>MDTG01053961.1_pt1 | contig 15917 bp, 12 predicted proteins | sample 811421 | NCBI WGS metagenome assembly MDTG01 (sample SAMN05326645, study PRJNA326480) | marine metagenome | isolation source: seawater | place: Pacific Ocean: South East | collected 2011 | reverse complement strand
ATAAAAATTTTAAGGGGAAATTTATGACACTATTTATTAATATCTTATTTATTACTTTTAGTTTTGCTGCATATAATGTTGGAGATTATATTAATGATAATCATTTAAATCAAGAATTTAATCTGTGCTACCCAACATCTAATTCAAATAACAGTTCTTTTAAATTAGCTGATTATAATGGGAATACTAATGGTGGGGATTATCATGTTCTTGTGATAGATATGTCTGCTACATGGTGTGGGCCCTGTCAATCATTAATTCCTTTATTTGATGAGTTGCAACAAAATTATTCTAATAATAATTATGTTGAATTATTTGTTGCTTTATCAGATTTGAATCAACCTTATTCATGTACTCAATGGGGTAACCTTGGTACGACTGGAATGCCTAATATTATTGATGATACGGGATATCCAATATTTAATATGTTTAATACTGGTGGTGCATTTCCAAGCTTAGTAATGATTGATCATGAAATGAAAGTTCATTATAAAGAAGCTGGTTACTATAGTACATTTGTAGATGATGCAAGTATAATTATAGATGACATGTTAAATAATATGGAGAACTCACTTATTCTATCAAATGATTTTAACTTGCTTATAGGTGGAGCTGGTGGAAATGGTTCAGCAGGTGATGGAGATGATTTACTTAATCCTGGCGAACCATTCGATTTAGAGTTTTCTATTTCTAATAATTCTTTTTATTTAGATGCTTTAAATGTAACAGCTGCGATTGAAAGTCAAAATGATCTTTTTGAAAATTATAATGATATTAATTTTATTAATTCACAGCTTGATTTTGGTGATATATTCGTCGATCAATCTGAATTTTATTTAGTATCTGGAGAGGTTGGAAATGATGTTTTTATAGGGCAACATGATTTTGAATTAGTTATAACTGCTGAATATGTTGATTTGAATGGTAATTATGGAGAATCAACTAAAATATATCCATTTACAATAGATGTATCTTTAAATCAGCCAGGTTTCGCATATGATACAAATAGTGAAGTAAAATCAAGCCCTGCCATTATTGATTTTACAAATGATGGTAATAATGAGATTATATTTGGTGATTATGCTGGATTTATTCATGTCTTAGATGAAACAGGTAGTCCTATATTAGGAGATATTTTCCCATATGATACAGGAAATCAGATTTGGGGTTCACCAGCAGTGGCTGATATAGATGGAGATTCTAATTTAGATGTTATTTTTACTTCTAAAAGTAAACATCTATATGTTTTTGATTTTAATGGATTAAAATTAGACTATAATGCTAATCAATATTTGATTGGAACTCCTGCACTAGGTAATTTAGATGATGATGATGATTTAGAAATTGTATTTGCTTCATATTCTAATGATGCAAAAGTTTTTGCATTAAATTTAGATGGTTCTAATGTAAGTGGTTTTCCTATTACTCTAGATGAAAAAATGCAAAAGGGAGTTGCTTTAGCTGATTTTAATAATAACAATAAGGATGATATTGTAGTCGGAACAGATGATGATAATATTTATTTGATTTATGATGATGGTTCTATAGGTTTTAATTTTTCAACGGAAGATAAGGTTCGATCTGCTCCTATTGTAATTAATAGTAATAACCAAAATATTATAGTGGCTGGTAGTAAGGATGGTAAATTATATGCAATCAATGATAATGGAGAATTAAGATTTGAGTTTGATTCTGGTAGTCCTATTTACACCTCTCCTTCTGTTATTGAGTATGCTGGTAGCTTAAGAATATTTTTTGGTAATGATGCAGGTGATATTTTTGCTCTTGATTTAAATGGTAATTTATATGATAATTTTCCTTTAAGCTTAGCAGATCAAGAAGTATTACTTACATTCAATTCAGTCTCTCAATCTATAGTCTTTGAAGACTTAGATTCAGATGGAGTACCTGAAATTATTTTTGGTGATGAAAATGGAAAATTAAATATATTAAAATCTATAGATGATAATTTTTCAAGTTTCACTTATTACGATAGTATGCCAATTTCTAATGTAAATGCTTATGCCTCATCTGTTAATGTTTTTGATTTGGATAATGATGGTGATTTAGAAGTATTTGGTGGTACAACAGGCGATATTGTAGTAATAGACATTAAAGAAGAATCTTTATCGAATAATTATTGGAGTATATATAGGGCTAATTATTATAGAAATGGTTTTTATATATCTAATTTACTATGTACACCAGGCGATATAAATAATGATAGTATGATTAATGTTTTAGATATTGTCTCTATCGTGAATATTATTATTCAAGATCCAGAATTAAGTGATATAGAATCATGTGCATCTGATATGAATTCTGATGGCATAGTTGATATTCTAGATATAGTTACTTTAGTTAATATTATAATGATTGAAAATTAATTAAATCAAGGAGCATTTATGAATAGACATCTTTCTTTTAGATCAGGTAATCCAGCTTTAACTTCTAAAACATTTAAAGAAGTGGGTACTACTGATTCTAATAATGTAATGACTTTAGATGGAACAGTAAATAAAACAATTATAAGTTTACTATTATTGGTAGGTTCAGCTTATTATACCTTTAGCAATAATTTTTTAGGTTTTGTTTTTATTGGTTTTATTGGTGGTTTTGTTATGGCATTGCTAACTATTTTTAAAAAAGAATGGTCTCCTTATACTGTACCTGTTTATTCAGTTTTAGAGGGACTTGCATTAGGTGGAATATCTGCAATGTATAGTAATATGTATGATGGCATAGTGCAGCAAGCAATACTTATTACAATTGGTATTTTTTCGGTACTTCTTTTTGCTTATAAAACAAAAGTTATACAGCCTTCAGAAAATTTCAAGTTGGGTCTTTTTGCGGCTACAGGTGGTATTTTTTTCATATATATTATTAATATGATAATGAGTATTTTTGGTAGTGGATTATCTATTATGAATATTCAAAATGCATCATTAATGAGTATTGGGTTTAGTGGTGTTGTTGTTGTCATAGCAGCATTAAATCTTGTTTTAGATTTTGATTTTATTGAACAAGGTGCAGAAGCAGGTGTTCCTAAATATATGGAGTGGTATGGTGCATTTGGTCTCCTTGTTACATTAATTTGGCTTTATTTAGAAATATTACGATTATTAGCTAAATTAAATTCTAGAAGATAGCTATGTCTGATTTTAAAGTTTCTTATATAGGGGATTTGAGTACAGAAGCAATGCACCTGGAATCAGGATCAAAAATATTAACTGATGCTCCAGTTGATAATCAGGGCTTGGGAAGAACTTTTTCCCCAACAGATTTAGTTGCCTCTTCTTTAGCAAGTTGTATGCTGACTATTATTGCAATCGCAGCTAAGACCCATAATATTGATATTCAATCTATGGATGCAGATATTAAAAAAATAATGTCTAATACTATTCCTAGAAGAATTTCTCAAATAGACATTGAAATCAAAATATCAGGTTCTTTGAATGATAAAGATAAAATAGTAATAGAGAGGTCTGCTAAAAATTGCCCTGTTCACCATAGTTTAAATCATGATATTAATATTAATTTAGATATTCAATATAAATGAAATTAAAGCAAAAATATTTTATTGATACTCATAAAGGTATAACCCCATTATTTATTATAGGACTTTTAGCTTATTATAATGCATGGGATAATTTTATTGCTCTTATTTACTTAGCATTGCATGGAACTTATGGTTTATTATGGATCACAAAAAGTTATATTTTCCCTGATAAGCAATGGGAAGAAAAATCAAGCCTTATATATGGCTTATTTATTTGGATTGGTTTATCCCTGTATTGGATTTCTCCATATATAATTATATCTCAAAACAATTTATTATCTATATCAGAAATTCAGCCCAATAATGTTTATTATGGAGTTTGTATATTCATTTATATCATTGGCATTTTTTTACATTTTACATCTGATATGCAAAAATATGTTTATTTGAAGCTTAAGCCTGGTCATTTGATAGATAGTTATATGTTTTCAAAAATCAGGAACACTAATTATCTAGGAGAATTTTTCATTTATTTAGGCTTCACGCTACTGGCATATGATATTATTCCTCTTATAGCTTTATTCTTATTTATAGTTTGTATATGGATACCTAATATGATTAAAAAAGATAAATCACTATCTAAGTATCCAGAATTTTATAATTATAAGAATAAGACCAAGCGATTTTTCCCATTTTTTTATTAAATTGCCCTAAATCACAAAATAATTAATTTAATTTTGATAATATCCTATAGAAAAAGGGAGGTTGTCATGATTAAAAAACATAATAAAAAAAATGATATCAATGAGTCTAATAATATTCCTATTAATCAGCTATGTAGTCAATCACCATTTTTGCTTATTAGTACTCCTTTTGGAATCGGCAGGTATAAATTTAATAAAATCGGTTATAACAGTGCTAATGAGCTAATTATTGAATATAAAATTGTAGATGATGAAAAATATATCGATACAAGTACTATAAAATATTATATTGGTAAATATTATCATCTGTCTTCAATGCAAGTTTTATATGCCTCTAGTTATATATTTCATTCTTAAATTTAATTAGATTGTTGTAAATAAGCCTTTTTCAATAGTAATTTACCCTTCTATTTAGGGGTAAATTATGTCTGGAAAAAAATTTAAAGATGTTAATAATCAAATAGATTTTATTGAAATCGAGCATGAGATGCTTGAATTTTGGAAAAAAGATAAAATTTTTGATCAAGTTCGTTTTAAAAATAAAGGTAATAAAACTTGGTCATTTTTAGATGGCCCAATAACTGCAAATAATCCTATGGGTGTACATCATGCATGGGGTAGAACCTTAAAAGATGTTTTTCAACGTTATTATTCTATGAATGGTTATGATTTGAGATATCAAAATGGTTTTGATTGTCAAGGATTATGGGTGGAAGTAGAAGTTGAAAAAGAATTAGGATTTAAATCAAAAAGAGATATTTTAGATTTTGGCGTAGAGAAATTTGTTCAATTATGTAAAGATAGAGTAGAAAAATATTCTAAAATTCAAACTGAGCAATCTATAAGACTTGGATATTGGATGGATTGGGAAAATTCATATTATACAATGTCTGATGAAAATAATTATACAATATGGTCATTCTTAAAAAAATTATTTGATAAAGATAAAATTTATAGAGGTACTGATGTTGTGCCTTGGTCTGGTCGTTCAGGTACATCATACTCTCAAATGGAGATTATTGAGGGGAGGAAGCTAGTCGCTCATAAGGCGACTTTTATAAAATTTCCATTAAAAAATAGAAAAAATGAGAATTTACTTATTTGGACTACTACTCCTTGGACTTTAACTTCAAATATATCTGCAGCCGTTAATATAAATTTAGATTATCTAAAAGTTCAGTTAACAGATGGCTCTATATATTATTTTGCAAAAGAAAATTTTAAATTTCAAAGACTTGATAAACAATTTAAAGAAAAAAAACAATGGATTGAAGGTGTACCTAAATTAAAGACTCTTGAACAAATTTTTAAAGAAAGAGGTGGTTACAAAATTTTAGAAACTTTAAAGGGAAAGGATATGCTAGGATGGGAGTATTCTGGTCCCTTTGATGAACTTGGTGCACAGAAAGAGTTTGGTGGGTATCCATATATTAATGAATCTTTAAAAGATAAAAAGATTAATGCCATCTCTTGTCATAAGGTTATTGATGGTGGTAAAGACAATATAGGCAATGATGTAGTAGTATCTGGTGAAGGTACAGGAATTGTTCATATCGCAACAGGCTGTGGATCTATAGATAATAAAATTGGTAAAAAAAATAGTTTAGTTGAAATAGCTCCTTTAAATGATGAATCTGAATATATTCAAAACTTTGACTGGCTGACTGGTGAATTAGCTACTAATCCAAAAACAACAGATTTGATTTTAGAAAACCTTAAAGAAAAAGATTTGCTTTTTTATGTTGAGAAATATCCTCATATATACCCTCATTGCTGGAGATCTGGTGATGAGCTTGTATATAGAACTGTAGATGAATGGTATATTAATATGGATTGGCGAGAAGATATTAAAAAGCATGTTAAAGATATTCAATGGATTCCAGGATGGGGATCAGATAGAGAGAATGAATGGCTTGATAACATGGGTGATTGGATGATTTCTAAAAAGAGATTTTGGGGATTAGCTTTGCCAATTTGGACATTTGAAGATGGCTCATTTTATGTTATAGGTTCAAAGGAAGAATTAAAAGAATTGGCGGTTGAAGGTTGGGAACAATTTGAAGGTAAAAGTCCTCATAAACCTTGGATCGATAAAGTTAAAATCAAGCATCCTGATTCAGGCTTAATTGGTAGTAGGATTCCTGATGTTGGTAATCCATGGCTTGATGCAGGTATTGTTCCTTACTCAACTCTAAATTATAATTCTAATAAAGAATATTGGAAAAAGTGGTTTCCTGCTGACTTTGTTGTAGAATGTTTTCCTGGTCAGTTTAGAAATTGGTTTTATTCATTGCTTGCTACATCCACAATAATGGAAGATAAGCCTCCATTTAAAACATTACTTGGTCATGCATTAGTAAAAGATGAAACAGGCCGAGATATGCATAAATCATGGGGTAATGCTATATGGTTTGATGATGCTGCAGAAAAAATGGGTGTTGATACAATGAGATGGTTGTATGCGAACCAAAATACAGAGCATAATTTATTGTTTGGATATAAAATTGCAGATGAAGTTAGAAAAAATTTAATAACTTTGTGGAATACCTATTCATTTTTTATAACATATGCAAAATTAGATGAATTTAGCCCATTGGATTCTAAATATGATGAAAATGATTTATTGGATATAGATAAATGGATTTTAGCAAAAGTTAATAAATTTATTAAAGATTCAAAAAAACACTATGAAGAATTTGAATTATATAAATTAGTAAAAAATGCATCTGAAATATTAGATGATCTTTCTAATTGGTATGTAAGAAGAAATAGAAGAAGATTTTGGAAGTCAGAAAATGATAATGATAAGTTTGCAGCTTACCATACGCTCTATAATGTTTTATTGACTTATATTAAAGTAATGAGCCCTGTAATACCATTCTTAACTGATAAAATTTATCAAAATCTTGTAGTAGCCGTTAATGATAAAGAACCTAAGAGTATTCATTTAACAGAATTTCCAATATACAATAAGAGTTTAGATGATTTAGAATTAATGGGAAATATAGATACGGTAAAAAATATTGTAAATATAGGACGATCAATTAGGAATAAAGCTAATTTAAAAATTAGGCAGCCTTTAAACGATATAAAAATATTTATAAAAAATATTTCTCCAGGTATAAAAAAATATAACCACCAAATTCTTGAAGAACTAAATATTAAAGAAATTTTTTATGTAAATAAGGCTGAAGATATTGTTAATTATAAGGTTAAGCCTAATTTTGCCACTATATCTCGAGATTTTTCAGATATGAAGTCTGAGATAATAGCTGAAATAAACTCATTAGAAGATTCTGCTATTATTCAAAAGCTTGATATCGATAAGTATATTTTGTTTAGAGATATTAAATTAAGTACTGATTACCTAATAATTGAAGAAATCCCATTTGATAATTATTGTTCTTCATCTAATAAAAATTTAGTTGCCAGCATAAATACAAAATTAAATCAAGATTTAATTAATGAGGGTATTGTAAGAGATTTAATTAGAAAAATACAAAATTTAAGAAAAGAATCTAATTTTAAAGTTAGTGATCGAATTAATCTTTATATATCTTCAGAACATAAAATAATTGAAGCGATTAGTAATAATGAAGAGTATTTAAAAAATGAAGTTTTAGCTCTAAACTTATATACGGATAATCTTTCAGGTGATTATAAAATTGATTTTTTAATAAATAATATTAAAGTAGATTTAGGAATATCTATAAATAATAGATAATTTTTAGTTAATGGGGAGGTTTATACTAAAATGACAAATAAAAATATAAAGTGGACAAATAAAGAACTAACTGAATTTAAAACACTCATTTTAGATAAAATAGATAAGGCAAAAGAAGAATTAAATTCAGCTAAAAAAAGAGCTGAGCAAATGCGTGATGCAAGTCAAAATAATGCAATATATTCTTCACATATGGCAGATGCTAGTGGAGATCATGTTGAGTTAGAGCAGTCTTATTATATGATAGCAAGGCTTGAAAAATACTTAAATTATCTCTCAAAGGCTTTACAGATGATAGTTGATGGTACATTTGGTATTTGTATTTCTTGTAATAATAAAATTCTAAAAGCTAGATTAGAGGAAGTTCCACATACTACAAAATGTGTTGCTTGTAAAGAGGGAATTTGATTTTTCCAGTATTAATATTTTTAATAATTCTTTTGGACCAAATATCTAAAATTTTAGTTAAATTTTTCTTGTTCCCTTATGAGTCAATTTCTGTTTTAGGTAACTTTTTAAAATTTACTTATATTGAAAATAGTGGTATAGCTTTTGGTATAGATACAAGCGATTATCATTTATTTGTTACATTATTAACTATTCTCACAATTCTCTGTTTGTTTTATTATAGTTTCAATTTAAAAAAAGAAAATTATTATGAAAAAATTTCACTATCGTTGATAATTGGTGGCGCTATAGGTAATTGTATTGATAGAATTTTTGTACTATTTCCAGCTACTGGATATAATGGAGTTATTGATTTTATAGATATGCCAAATATGTTATACTATATTGGACTTATGAATAACCCTCGATGGTTTATATTTAATATTGCTGATAGCTCTATAAGTATTGGATTAGTTATCTATTTTTTTTATCAGTATAAAATTGAAAATAGCCATAATGAATCATCAAGAAATATATAATAGTTCTCAAAAAAATATTAGGCTGGATGTTTTCTTATTAGATTATTTGGAAAATACTTCAAGAACAAAAATAAAAAAATTAATTAATGAAGGTTTAGTTAAAGTAGATGATTTTATTGTTAAGCCATCATATAAATTAAAGGGTAATGAGAATATATCTGTTAATTATGCTGGCTATTTAGACAATGAAGTCAAATTAGATAAACAAGATATCCCTCTTGATATTATATATGAAGATGAACATCTATTAGCTATTAATAAAAAATCTGGTTTAGTTGTTCATCCTGGTTCAGGAAATAAAAATGGTACTTTATTAAATGGTTTATTATTTCATTTTGAAAATTTATCAAATTTACATTCATCTAGACCAGGTATTGTCCATCGATTAGATAAGAATACTTCAGGAATTATATTAGTTGCAAAGACAGATCAATCTCATTTCTCTCTTGGAGAACAGTTCGCATCTAGAACAATAAAAAAACATTATAAAGCTATTGTTTGGGGTAAAACTCTAGTAAAAGGTAATATAGAAGGATATATAACAAGGAGTAAAAAACATAGAACAAAATATATGCTGCATGATTCTAAAGGGAAATATTCTTATACTGATTATAAAACTATAAAATACAGCGATCCATTTTCTTATTTAGATCTTTATCCCTTAACTGGAAGAACTCATCAGCTTAGAGTACATTTAAAGGAAATTGGACATCCTATTATAATGGATGATGAATATGGTGGTTCTTATAGTTTGTCTAATTCCTTTCATCAGAAGCATAAATTGGTTATTGATCAAGTATTTAAAAGTTTAAAGCGATTTGCCTTGCATGCTTACAGGATTAATTTTATTCATCCATTTTCAAAGGTTGAAATGGAATTAGAAGCACCTTTGCCTGATGATTTTAAAAAAATAATGGATATTTTATTGTGAATAAAATAAAAAACACTAGAATAATTGATAATTTCTTATTTTATATTAAGAATGAAAGAAAATTTTCTATCCATACTATAAGGAATTATAAGAATGATTTATTAAAATTTAATGAATTTTTATTTTCATATGATAATGAATTGAATTTTTTAAATATTGATAAAACAGCTATACAGTTTTATATAGAGCATTGCTCAAAAAACAAAATGTCTAGTAAAACTATATTGAGAAGAATTGCTAGTATTAAATCGATGTATAAATATTTAACCTTTGAAGGTTTAGTCGATTATAATATAGCTTCACTCATTATTGCTCCTAAAATAACAAAAAAAATTCCCAATTATCTATCTGAAAAAGAAGTATTAAAATTAATGTCTCTACCAGATTTAAATACAATAGATGGATATATGCATAAATCTATATTAGAAATTTTTTATTCTACAGGATTAAGAATATCTGAATTAGTTAGAATACGAATTAAAAATTTAGATGTTAAAAAAAATGTTATAAAAATTTCAGGTAAAGGAAATAAAGAAAGAATTGTTATATTGGGTTTAAATGCATCAAATGCTATAAAAAACTATTTGAGAGTTGCTAAAAATAGTAATAATATATATTTGTATTCTTCTTCATATAAAGTTGATTCTCATTTAAGTGAGAGTTATGTATATAAAATGGTAAAACGGTATCTTTCAAAAGTGACAAATAATGAAAGAATGAGTCCACACTCATTAAGGCACTCTTTTGCTACACATTTGTTAAATAATGGAGCAGATTTAATGTCAGTTAAAGAATTATTGGGCCATGAAGATTTATCTTCTACTCAGATTTATACACATATTAGTATTGATAAAATTAAAAAGATTTATAAACAATCGCATCCACATGGGAAATGAAATAGATATGAATGAATTAAATAAAATAATTAAAGCAGATAATAGTCATATTAATCCATCAATTGAATTAGTCTCTGAGCATATTGTGCTTAATGGAGAAGGCCATATTGGTCCAAATGGTGCTTTGATGGTTGATACAGGTGTTTTTACAGGAAGATCACCAAAAGATAAGTATTTTGTTGAAGAAGAAACATCAAAAAATAATTTATGGTGGGGACCAGTTAATCAAAAAGTAGATTCAAAAGTTTTTAATGAATTATATACTAATGTTTTAAATCATTATAATAAAAATATTAATAAACCGACATATGTATTTGAAGGTTATGCTGGAGCTGATGAAAATTATAGGTTATCAGTTAGAATGATTGCTAAAAAAGCGTGGCAATATAATTTTTGTAGAAATATGTTTATTAATAAGAAAAAAAATACTGGAAAATTTGAACCAGATTTTACAATTATTAATGCCTCTGATTTTATTAATAAAGATTATAAAAAACATGGAATGAATTCAGAAGTTTTTATAATATTTAATATAGAGAAAAAAATTGCAATTATTGGAGGTACTGAGTATGGAGGTGAAATGAAAAAAGGCATTTTTTCAATTCTACATTACCTCTTGCCTCTCAAAGGTATTCTATCCATGCATTGTTCTGCAAATGTTGATAAGAACTTTAAACATACAGCATTATTTTTTGGGCTTAGTGGTACTGGTAAAACAACTTTGTCTACCGATCCAGATAGACCTCTTATTGGTGATGATGAACATGGATGGTCAGATAATGGAATATTTAATTTTGAAGGTGGTTGCTATGCAAAGACAATAAGATTAGATAAAGAATCTGAACCTGATATTTATAATGCAATAAAATTTGGAGCATTATTAGAAAATGTAGTTTATGATGATAAAACGAGGAAGATTGATTTTGACGATTCAAGCAAAACAGAAAATACAAGAGTCTCATATCCTATAAATTACATAGATAACTCTTTGGTCGCACAAGGCTGGGATAGTATTGCAGGCCATCCAGATAAAATTATTTTTTTAACGTGTGATGCTTATGGTATACTACCTCCAGTTGCTAAGCTTGATACGCATCAAGCAATGTATCATTTTATTAGTGGCTATACTGCAAAAGTAGCAGGAACCGAAAGAGGTATAAAGGAGCCCCAGGCAACTTTTTCTCCATGTTTTGGAGGACCTTTTTTAACTTTACACCCATTAAAATATGCAGAGTTGTTAAAAGAGAAAATTAAAAAATACAATGTTGATGTTTTCTTAGTAAATACTGGATGGATTGGAGGTGCCCCTTCGACAGGAGCAAAAAGAATAAGTATTAAAGATACTCGTTATATTATAACTTCTATTTTAAATGGTTCTATTAATAATGTAAGTTATACTGAAGAAGATTTTTTTGGTTTAAAAATTCCTACTAATTTAGGTGAAATCAATAAGAAAATATTAAATCCAATAAATTCATGGAAAAATAAAAATAGTTATACTCAAGAAGCTGCAAATCTAGCTAAATTATTTAGAGCGAATTTTGAAGATTATGGAACCGAAGTTGAATATCTAATTAAATCAGGACCAATCATATAATGAAAAATTACTTATTTAGTTCAGAATCTGTAACAGAGGGGCATCCAGATAAGGTATGTGATCAAATATCTGATGCAATTCTAGATGGATTATTAACAAAGGATCCTAATTCAAGGGTTGCTTGCGAAACAATGATTACTACAGGTTGGGTTATTGTATCAGCTGAAATTACAACTAAAGCTAAGATAGATTATGATTTTATTATCAGAAAAACATTGGAAGAAATCGGCTATTCAAAAACAGATTTAGGTTCTATCGAAATGAATGAGGGCGGAGAAAAAAAACTATGGGTTTCTACTCTTATTAAAAATCAGAGCCCTCATATTGCTCAAGGAGTAGACTCAAGTGATCAGCATGAGCAAGGTGCAGGTGATCAAGGATTAATGTTTGGTTATGCTTGTAATGAAACTCCTGAATTAATGCCACTACCTATTACTTTATCTCATAGATTAGCAGAACGCTTAGCTCTAGTAAGGAAAAATGGTACTCTTGATTGGCTTAAACCAGATGGTAAAAGTCAGGTTACAATTGAATATGATGAAAATGATAATCCTGTTAAAGTTAAAAAAGTAGTTATTGCAACACAGCATGATGATATGTTGGGACAGTTTAAAAAAGAAGAAAATGAGCATGCATTTATTAAAGATAGTGTAATAGAACATGTTATTCTACCTGTATTAAATGATTACGGTATTGATTATGATAATGATTTTTTAATTAATGGAACAGGTCGTTTTGTCGAAGGTGGACCAATTGCAGATGTAGGTTTAACCGGTAGAAAAATAATTGTTGATACTTATGGAGGATATGCTAAGCATGGAGGTGGTGCATTTTCAGGTAAAGATCCTTCAAAAGTTGATAGATCAGCTGCTTATATGACAAGATATATCGCGAAAAATATAGTCGCTGCTAAATTAGCTGATAAATGTGAGGTGCAAGTTGCTTATTGCATAGGTGTTGCAGATCCAATGTCTATTAATGTTAATACATTCAATACAGGCAGAATATCTGATTCAAAATTAGTAGATATTGTTAATGAAGTTTTTGATTTAAGGCCAGAAAAAATTATTGAACACTTAGATTTAAAAAAACCTATTTATAGAGATATTGCTGCTTATGGACACTTTGGTAGAGGTGATAATTATAAATGGGAAAGAATTGATAAGAAGGATGAGTTATCTAAATATTTAAAATAAAGGAATTTTATGAATACTGTAAATACAACAACTGATTATAAAGTAGCAGATATTAATCTAGCTAATTTTGGTAGAAAAGAGATTAAATTAGCAGAACATGAGATGCCTGGTCTTATGGCACTTAGAGAAAAATATAAAAATGAAAGGCCTTTATCAGGTGCTCGTATTGCAGGATGTATACATATGACAATACAAACTGCTGTTTTAATTGAAACATTACAGATTCTTGGTGCTGAAGTTCGTTGGTCATCTTGTAACATTTATTCTACACAGGATCATGCTGCAGCTGCAATTGCAAAAGAAGGTACAAGCGTTTTTGCGTGGAAGGGTGAGACAGAAGATGAATACTGGTGGTGTATTGATAGAACTTTAGAGTTTTCTAATGGAGAAGGTCCTAATTTACTTTTAGATGATGGAGGTGATTTAACAGAAGTTATACTTAAAAAAGATCCGAATTATTACTCATCTATTAAAGGGGTTTCTGAAGAAACAACTACAGGAGTGCATAGGTTATATCAATTATTTAAAAATAATCAATTACCTTTTCCTGCAATAAATGTTAATGATTCAGTAACAAAAGCAAAGTTTGATAATAAGTATGGATGTAGAGAGTCTCTTGCTGATGGATTAAAAAGAGCTACAGATATTATGTTAGCTGGTAAAAAAGTGGTTGTATGTGGTTATGGTGATGTTGGTAAAGGTTGTGCTCAATCCATGGCTGGCTATGGTGCGAGAGTCTATATTACAGAAATTGATCCAATCTGTGCTTTACAGGCAGCTATGGAAGGTTTTAAAGTCGTTACTATGGATGAAGCAGCATCATATGGCGATATTTTTGTTACATCAACGGGTAATTGCGATGTAGTTAATTTTAACCATATGAGTAAAATGAAAAATAATGCGATACTCTGTAATATCGGTCATTTTGATGATGAAATAGATGTTGCATCTTTAGAAAATAATTCAAATATTAAGGAAGAAAATATTAAACCTCAGGTTGATAAATTTACATTTCCCGATGGAAAATCTATTATATTATTATCAAGAGGAAGATTAGTTAATTTAGGTAATGCTACAGGTCATTCTTCATTTGTAATGTCTACATCATTTACAAATCAGGTTTTAGCTCAAATAGCTTTATGGAAAGGTGATGTTGATGAAGGTGTTCATGTATTGCCAAAACATTTAGATGAAGAAGTCGCCAGGTTGCATTTAGATCATTTAGATGCTAAATTAACAAAAATGACAGATAAACAAGCAGATTATATAGGCGTTAATGAAGAAGGCCCATTTAAGCCAGATCAGTATAGATATTAAAAAAAAACTATTAAAATATTATAGATATGTAATCCTTTTTTCTTTATCTATATATTTAAATAATTGTGAAAACCCACAATCTCCAAGCTGGCAAACTCAAATAAGTCTACCTTTAATTGCTTCACAATTTTCATTTAGTGAAATGATTGATTCTGAAGGTGTTAATATTAATGATCAAGGACTTATTAATATAGAATATAATGATCCAGCCTTATTCCCTGATGATAATGCTTTTGAATTAGATGGTTTTTTTGAAATACCAGGGTTTAGTTCAGATGGCTATCAATCTTTACCTGGGACTATTTCAAACATACCTTCTATTATTATTCCTGAAAATATAATTTCTATTTCTGAATTTTTTAATGATTTTCCAGAAGAGTTTTGTGTTCCTGAAACTCAAATTATAAATGCTTTAAAATCAGTGCAAGCTAATCCAATTAATTCTCCTATAGATTTTGGTGATATTGAAGAAACTTTAGATAGTTTTTTTGATGAATGGAATTATATAACAATTGGAAATGCTAACTTAAATTTAAATGAAAATATTGATCTTTTTTTCCCGACATTATTTACTTATCAGGTTATAGGTTTTGATAATGATATATTATTTAATAATTCTAATTTTAATGAATCTGGCTTAAATCGTATTTATGATAATATTATTTTTACTTTTGATTTAAGTTATGATTTTAATAATGATTCTAATGAATTCTCAGAATGTACTGGAATGGTTCCTTTAGATGGAGATCCGTTAAATTTAGTTGAATATAAGGGTTGGGAGTATAATCCATCAAAAACAACAATAACAACAGGTGGTGATGATAGTAGTTTTATTATAGAATCTATAGAATCAATTAATGGTACAACTAAAGAACAGATTATATCAAATCCATCAAGTATTCCAGTAAGTGACCCTTCTATGCCATTTGGTATATTAGGTGGCGTTGTTTCAGATGATACAAATGGAGTGAATAGTATAGATTTTGAAATAATAAATAATTCTAGCTTTCCAGAAGTTATTGATTTTTCATTAAAACTACCCAATTTTAAAAAAAAGAATCAAATTACCGGTGAATATACTGATCTATTTGAAATAAACCAGTCAGTCCTAAATGATGGTATTGCTT
>MDTG01154260.1_pt1 | contig 15919 bp, 2 predicted proteins | sample 811421 | NCBI WGS metagenome assembly MDTG01 (sample SAMN05326645, study PRJNA326480) | marine metagenome | isolation source: seawater | place: Pacific Ocean: South East | collected 2011 | reverse complement strand
GGGCCCGTGGTCTAGCGGTTATGACACCTCGCTTACACCGAGTTGATCGTGGGTTCGATTCCCACCGGGCCCACCTCGCTTAAACAGCCTCGCTGTGTGCTATTTATTTTAATCATTTAGACCCAGAAAAGGTCTCAAATCATCAAGATTTTTTGAGTTAACTACAGGAATACCTGCATTTTTGAATGCTGATATTGCGGTTTCTCTTTGTGGATTGAATCCAATAAATGTTGAACCTTCAACGTGCATAGACAAATCCATGCTAGAATCTCCGACACATACCAATCGTTCAGGAGGACAATCAATCATTTGGATTAATTTGTTTATAGAAACATCCTTTGCCATGGATGGCACTCTAACAATTCCTTCGTCCTGCAACCAACCATCTTCATCAAATTCAAATCCATTAGCAATCCAATCATCAGCCTTTACCATAGCAGCTATTGATTGAACATACAGATCGACGCCTGCAGAAACAATAGCGACGTATACACCATTATCCTTCAGTTCTTCGACTAATTCTTTCGCTCCTTCCATCAATTTACAACCAGAATATGCCCTGAAAATATCATCCCTGTGAATCTTAGGTGACTTTTCTTTCCATAGTGCAATATCAGCTGCCATGAATTCAGAATCGGACAATTCTCCAGCCATAAACTGGCTTAGCAATTCCCCAGAATCAGTTCCGTAGTGATCGTGAATCGTTTTCCATGACGAGATTGAGTCTGCTAAGACCCCATCACAGTCGAAGGCAACGCATAGTGGCTTTTCCATATCAATTCCCTATCTTCCATTGGCTTTAGAACATTGTATGTGCACGAGAGATTATCCTGTATCAACAGGTATACGCTACGCTGTATACACGCCTGTAAAAAGAGAACCTCTACCCCTCCGAAGAGGGGTTGAGATTACTCAATTCATTTGCCTTCAAAGACCAGACCAAGTTCTTAGTACGGATCCAGGTGCCCCATTTGCTGGGTTGTAACTGATTGATACGTACAGGTTTGTCAACGGCTCACCATCTGCAGTCGATGTTCGAATGTAGATAGTATCACCAGTATCGAAACTAGATTTGGTCACACCACTTTCAGAGCCAACAGCATCTGTGAAGGTAACCATTGTATCTGAGTTACCTGGGAAGAACCCATACACAGTAGTATCTGCTAGATTGTAAGTTTCAGTTACTGAATCTCCAACAGAGTTTGTGTACTCAACTGTTACTTGAACTGCTTGTGTAGCGAGTTCAACTTGGCTTGTTGTTACTGCGATTCGATGGAACGAATCCTCTCCGCCTAGAGCTTGGCTCGAATCTATTGTGAACGAGATACGAGGTACACCCTTGGCAGATGTATCCGCTAGACTTGATGCCCAGACATAGATAACACCAGATAGAACCACAGTGATCGCTACCATCAAGATAGTAGCGATAACTGGGCTCACCGCTTGTTCATCGTCTTCAAGAGTCATTTCATCCAATTCCTCTTGTTCTTCGTCACGGCGGCTCTGTAGCACTAGAGCGCTCACAAACAGACCAGCAGCGCTGATTGCAATGATTGAAGGTGCGAACGATGGTACGTCTGCAATTCCAATCAGTCTTACAACAGTTGGTAGGTCTTGTCCGGTTGCAATAGTTGTCTTACCGAATGTTCTTGGTTGTGCACAGTCTGATCCATTGTCATCAGTGCTCATCAAGTTGTTACACCAGTCTTGGTCTTCCAGCATTGGTCTTCTCTTGTTGTTCAGAGTTACCGCAGATGGGTTTCCATCAGCATCAACGGATGATGTTCCGATTTCACCAGGACAGCTCCATGCATCTTGTTGGATACCATTGGTATCAACACAAGCATGTGCGTATGGGAAAGAGTATCCGAAGAATCTCTCAGTTGGTGATACGGTCATGTCACAGGATTCTGCAACACAAGTTAGGACATCCACTTCAACCCAAACTCTAGATGTTGTAGCAGTTATGTATACCTGGTCTGTTACTTCGATTTCCTCTCCGTAAGCAGGTGGAACAACATATTGTGTTCCTAGTGATACATATTCTTCAGCATCTGGGTCATCGTTGTTGTAACCATCACTGTGGAATGTTACTTCCAGCATGTGGTCGTAGTTGTATGGTCCTTCATCTCCACCATGACCGATTGAGACAGTTGTTGGTACAAATGTCTTCGGCATGATGTTGCTGACTCCGTTGAAGTCAAATCCACTGACTGAATCTAGGTAGTAGTCTGGTACATTCTCTGCAACGTTGTCGACACGGATGTACAGTGTTACACTGTCTTCACCTTGCTGATAATTAGCAGTTGACATACCATAGTTTGGTATGTAACTTGGTGCTGTTGCTGTGTCGTGTAGGTACAGAGTGATCGGACAGAATTCACCAGATAGAGGTACCTTCTGATGCTTACCACCGTTGTTCAAGTAGTCAACTTCCCACTCAGGAGCGTTTGTTGTTGCGTCCTTGATTAGGTCGAACACGATGTCGTCTCCGTTGATTGTAGCTGAGAAGTAGTTCTCATAATCACAGGTTTCAGACTTCACAATTGACCAGACTAGGTCTTCGTCATTGTGATCGTTATCGTGCTTCATCATTGCCAAATCGTATGTCAAGTTGTCAACGCTTTCGTCATCTTCAGTTAGTGTAACCTTCCATGGGAAGTTTGGAACATCTCCATTACCATCCATGATTACTGCGTAATCGTCAGATGCAGAGTTAGCATTCCATTCTACAACTTCAGGTGCATCGTTAACCGGAGTTACCGAGAACACTACTTCCATGTCTTCTGCTTGGGTGTTTTCATCAACCCATCCGTACGCTTGACAGATAGTCTGAGTCATTCCAGTAGGTGTTCCATCAGGCATGTATTCTGGTATGAATGATGCCAGTCCAAGGTAAAGGTTGTAACAACCTGTTACAGTGATTGGTCCATATACTGGGTGCGTTACTGGGTAATCGATTAGCCAAGAGTATGAAACACAACTTGCCCTTACATCGGATGTTCTACCTAGGTATGTGTTCTGACAGTATCCACCATCATCATTCAGAGACAGGACAATAGTACAGTCTCCACCTAGTTCCCAATCAGCATTTTCCTTAATGGTCAATTCATTGTTGATCACAGATACTGTGTATGCTGGACATGGATTGTATCCACTTGTTGTGGAGAATCCGTCAGTGAACACAGAGTCCCATGAACCCCAGTTTGCTTCTGTGTCTACTCCATAAGCTTCCATCCAGAAGTCTGTGTAGTTTAGACCAGAGTATACCTTACCAGTAGCATCGATTGTACTGTCACAGCCATCATCAGAGCGGACTGCTGTTACCTTGTTACCGGATGAATCCATGTATTCCTGGTACCATACAGATCCACAGCCATTCTGAGCCAATAAGTAGGTCAGAATTGTTACATCGTTCAATGTTGGTAGAACATATGTACCATTTGGCGTGATGCTGGTTGGGTCTCCAGAGATTGCAATGTCTTGCCATCCACCAGCTGCGGTCATGACTGCGCCAACTTCAGCAAACATAGCAGGAACTGTTGCGTACTTCTTTTGTACCCAGTATGGTTCTACTGTTACGTTGTCGGACTTGATCTTAGCAGCCCAGTTGTAAACTTGAGGCTGTTCGTTAGCCATGTCATTGCTTGCCATATCGATGATGTAGGAGCCAGTTGCGTTAGCAGCAGATCCTAGGACCTTGCTCACACTTCCGAATCCTTCATCCAGGACGTTTAGGTTTCCAGCACCATCATCGGAGAACACCGGCATACAGTCTGCACGCTCTGTGTTACAGATGATTGGAGCATCGTTCACGTTAACAACTGTGAATACAATTGTTTCAGAGTCTGTCAATCCATGAGAGTCTTCTACTTCGAAGTGGAAGGTGTAAGCACCGAATTGGTCGTGGTCAGGAGTAATCAATAGATCCTGTGAGACCAAGTTGTTGCTCAATAGCATGGAAGGACTGTTGGTTGGGTCTGCGTCATCTGATACAGTCCAAACCAAGTTGACCTCGTCATCTTGAACATCGTCAGCCTTGTCAAGCAAGCTTAGTGTGTACAGTCCACTGTCTTCATCAACGGTAATGTCGATTAGGTCAGTGATTACTGGACATGCACGCTTAATGTCAATTGGTAGGTTGACATTAGTTGCCATTGAGACATCGGTTACTGTGTGCCAGTCTTCTTCACAAATTGCATCTACCTTGACAGATATGTCGTATTCCTTTGCATCTGTTGGTGTGTTAGTACCTACATAACTTCGGTAAATTAGTAGATGGTTCTGTAAAGAGTCTCCATCAGCCAGATCACTGTGTCCTAGCATTAGGGTCATTTCTTCTGTGAAGGTTTGACCTGTTGCGCCAGTAGCGACTGATTGATCTGGGTGTACTGATTCAATAGCACCAGTAGATTCATCTTGTACGATAACAATCATTCTAACTGTGTCAGATGGCTCTCCGATACAATCCCAAGGAATTGAGATTTCAGTGTCGGTGTCACCAGACCAGCCAATATAGGAGTCTAGGTTGTTACATGATGAGGTTACATCAGTCCATCCTGTGAATCCATTGACCTTTAGTCCAGAGTTACCATCTGTTCCATCTTCTGCCCAGAAGACATAGTCTGCTGCGAATGGCAGTGAGTGAGAGACATACCAGCTTTGTCCAGTTGTGTCTCCACCAGTTGTGGAATCAATGTATATCTGCAAGTCTGCTGCTCCAAAGTCAACACCTGTTAGTGCAAGGTGTAGATAGTTAGCATCCCATGTAGCAAGGAAGTCTTCATCAACTGTGTCTGACATTACACCAGGCATTGCATCGTCTGAAGGATTCTTCACGTTGTTGAACCACTCAGCGGTGTCACCATCAGCAGTAACGAATGAATTTCGGTATGCTGGTGAAACATATGCTGCTTGTTCACCGTCTGTAGATTGGATTAATAGTCCAACGTCAGATGGTTCATTGCTCTTGTGAGTAATGTCCAAGTTTAGCAAGTTTCCTTCGTGGATGACTGCTGTTGATGCTAGAATTAGTTTGCTAGCATCGACTGTGTTACCAACCGAAGTTACTGTGCTGTAATCTCTTGCATCAATCTGAGTGTTTACATCGTCCCATGTTAGATTCTCTACAGATCCTTCTGCGCCACCGTCTATGATTAGAGCAGTGTCTGCATCAGATTCTCCACCGTTCCATCTGAAGTCAACTCCATCAGAGTTTAATCCAAACTTACCGGAAGTGTCCATGTCTGTAGCATCTAGAGTAGATGTTCCTGTGACATACATTGCAGATCCATTAGAACCTGAAATCATGTGTGCCCCATCGACTACTACATCAGTGTCTTCAGCATATACACCGTATGAGTTACCTGACAAGAGTGCATCTCCTTCAACAGTCAATGAACCGCCAGTTTGCTCTACAGTTGTTGTGAAACCAGTTGCTTCAGTTCCATGAAGAACAATGTCATCATTGGTACCTGCGATGTTTATTCCGATTGAATCGAATGAACCTGCAGAAGCATTGGTCACAGTTACACTTCCCCACATGTTCAATGCTGGGTGTAGTGAACAGTGGTACGTGTATGTACCAGCGGTCAAGAATGTGTATGTGTGTGTAGATCCTAGGTTCATTACTCCAGAAGAGAATAGTGAGTCGTTTGACACAACATCGTGTGGCTCTCCGTATCCTGTTGCATTTGTCCAGTATTCGTTAGCTCTCCATCGGATAGTATCACCAGTGCTGATTGTGATATTCTGAGGTGCGAATGATTGTGCATTCACTCCGACAGTCCACAATTGGCCACCAGATCCTCCTACCGCTGTGATAGTTGAGTCTGTGTCTACTAAGTCACAACCTTCTGTAACAATTCCATTCTCCATAACCGAGATTGTGTTTCCACCTGTGTTGATTATAGATGAACCACAATCTTCAGCCCAGATACCTACTGCTGCTGGAGCAGTTCGACCTGTAGATTGAGAGATATCATTGTTGGTTACGTTCACTGTGTATCCGAATCGGATTCCATCAACAAGGATACCACCGTCAGCATCGACTAGTGTGTTTCCGTCAATTAATCCGTTTCCAGACAGAGTGTAAATACCTGCGTGAGCAGAATCACCGTCACCATAGATAACGTTGTCAGTTACCTCATAATCAACCGCTCCACGTAGGTAAATTGGTTGTTGAGGGCTACTGAATGTATTCTCAGTAACTACCAATCCAGTAGTTCTTCTGTCTTGTACGTATACTCCATATTCTGGCGTTGTTGAACCAGCAAAGGTGTTACCCTTGACTGTTACATCATCTGCATACGAATTCAGAGCGAACCATACACCAAGTTGACCAACATCATTGAATGTGTTGTTTTCGATTACTGCGCCATCAGCACCCCATTGTGATGTAGTGTAGCGGTAATAGTAACCGGCTCTCTTGACGTATGTTCCAACTAAACAATCATTCAGAACGTTATCCTTAATTGTTGAATAAGTTCCAGAAACTCCACCTACTGCTGTGATTAAGCACATGTTCTCATTTCTGGTAGACGTACCGAAGTGTCCGCTGTTTACGTGGGTTATCACGTTGTTCTGTATATCGAAGAATGGTGTATCAACCCAACTATATGGTCCAGGTTCATTAACAATTGACAGGATGTTAGTCAATTTAGAATTGTGGATCATTGGTATGACATCGTTCCAGTTAAAGTATCCAATCTGAATACCCTGGGCTTTTCCATCAACATAAGACAATCCCAACCATGTTGAATTGTTCGAATACAATTCTGCACCATATGGGTACGTAGACCATACTACCGCACCATTACGGCTAGGTGATGTAGCTGTAAATAACAGAGTACTGTCGTTAGTTTGGGTCTTAGTATTTCCATCGATATACCAGATTCCTGTATCGACCATAACAACTTCACCATTTAATCCAGTGTTGCTGTTACCACTTGGTGTAGCACCATAGTATCCGTATTCAGTAATTCCACTGCTCAGAGTTCTGCTTCCGCTAGTACTCAAACTTCCTGCACATCTTGCGACATAATTGTATGAACTACTCGAGTAAGAGTAACAGATTCTAGAATCAACGGAATCAGTTAGAACTAGTTCGTGTTCATTTCCAGAATCATCAGTCAAACTCATTGAGTCGAAGATATACCTGAAGTCACCAGTGTGGGTTCCAAAAGAGGAAGAATAAGTTCCAACTTGTGCAACAGTTACTGCCTGGTATCCAGCAAGAGGGACAGTGTTTATTCCTGCACTGTCAACGTATGTTGTAGTGAAGGTTATTCCATCCGCATTTCCGTTAGAATCAGATACTGCAGAACCTGTGGTTGTACCATCTGCGGCTTGCATCATGACGTTAGCACCAGATACTGCATTTGTATCTGCAGTTACTGTAATGTTAACTTCTCTCATTCTTTCGACAACACCTACTCCTGTTACTTCAACAGAATTCATATCAATAGTTCCTTCTATGAAGTTTACAGTTGCTCCACCAGAAATCACTACATCTTTAGTATTAAGGAAATCGCTGTACTTTACACTCAGTTCTCCAGAACCTGCGCTTTCAATACCAATTCCGTTGTTAGCTAGATTCATGTTAGTGAAGGTTAGGTCTGATGATGTTGCAGAGCCGAATTTCATAGCAGATCCAGTGTTGTTGTGAATATCTGCTTGTAAATCACCCTTCATGTCCTTTAGGTAGTAAACACCTGCTGTGTTAGTTCCAGTGATTTCAGCATTAGTCATGTCAACAGTTCCTGATGCGCCTTGACCCACCAATATACCATAGTCTCCACCTGAAACTTCCAATTGGTCAACTGTGGCTGATGCTGATCCTGTTACTGAGAAACCAGCATCTGAAGGATTGCTTACAGTTATGTCGTCAAACATACCTGCAGCGAATTGACCACCGACTTCAATACCGGTTTCTCCACCAGTAATTGTTCCTGTAGCGAAAGACGCAGTTCCCATTTCACGAACCCAGTCACCGAGGTCAGCAGCGTTGTTTCCAGACCTAGCAACAATTTCTATTCTGTCTTGGTAGTTGTTTGCATTTGCGTGCAGAACATCGACATATAGTGTAGCACCAGTGATTGCACTACCTGCGCCACCGTAATCTGAAACATCAACAATAGGCATTGCTAGTGTATTACTTGCTCCTGTTGGTATTCTTGTGTAGTAAGAATAGTGTCCACATATGTTGTAATATCCGCTAATTCCAGACGGAGGAGCGGACCATCCATTAAAGTAGAAGGATGGGCTGTAGAATGACCAGTAGTTGTACGGGTATGCGTTTCTTACTGAATTATCATTAGCCAACCAATCGTATCCAGCTGGTGTGTTACGTTGAGCACTGCTACCGACTGGGTTGGCATGGTAACCAGAAGTACCACAATCAAAGTTAGTTAGACCGCCGCCAGTTCCACTGTAATATCCAGTGTCAGAGGTAGAAGAAATGTTCCACTCTGTTGCACCATCAGTTAGAGCCAATCTTGGGTTGTCGTAAATCATGAAGTACTTGCTGTAGAGGGCGCTGTAAGCCGGATGAGCAGATCCTCCTCCGTATACTGCGTTCCAACCAACTTGTAGATAGTCGCCGTTTATCAAGCCAGAAACATCTAGTGCATAAGTTGTCCATCCACGGTTTACCTGTTGTATTGATGGACTTCTGTAGATAGTTGGCAGAGACATTCCGCCTTCTACATCGATTCCTACATCGTTGTCTGTTAGAGTAAATCCATCGACATCAGGTGCAGCCTTCAATGCATAAATTCCTACTTCAGCATTCTTAACAGCTATATTATCAATGTCTGCGCCGGATGCTCCAGTTGACTCAACCATCAGACCAATACCTGATTGTTGATTATTGATGATTGAAGAATCATCCCAATCTAGAGTTCCACCGTTTACATAAACAGTAGCCTGAGATGCTAGTTGGTTAGCACTGCCATAGATTACAGATCCGTCACTTACGACTACTGAACCAGAATCTATATTCAGTCCACCAGCGATGTCTCTTGCATTTGCGTCAATGAACTCTAAGATACCACCATCGATGTCCAAGTCAAGCGGGTAACTCGAAGAAGATGCTCTCAAGTTTCCTTGGCTTGTTGTACCATTCATGAATGTCATCTTTCCACCATTCATAATTGTAATTTTAGGGCTGTTAGTAGCATCTGAAATTACTGTGAATGTGTGCTTCATGATGATTGTACAATCGTTAACGTTCAAGTTTCCAGTTAGTGTTACCTTTCCTTCCCAAGTGAAAGTTCTGGTAAGACTGTTCCAGCCAAGGGCCGCATCTGGGTTGCTAGCAACGTCGTTACAGTCCATGTTAGAACCGTTTAGTGAGATTGGTACTGGCTCCAACTTCAAACTAATGTGGTCTCCTGTTGAGAAAGATCCTGGGTACCATGCATCGGTAACCAGGGTTTCGTTCTGTCCAGCAGGACCATATGCGTTCAAGTTGTGATCATCATATGTTGTTCCATCGTCTTTCTTTGTAACAACCCATACGGTAGCATTACCGTTTGAGTCGGTTGTGTGAGAACCGATTACGAACAATTCAACAGATGATGCATCTACTACAGCAGCTTGTACTGTGTGTCCTGATTGATTGGCTCTGTTGCCATTACCAAGGTCTTTGTAAACATTAACAGTAGCTACATCTCCAAAGTAAATATCACCAGATGATGATGATCCCCATGAACATGCACCGCTTCCGTCACAGTCTGTGGAGCCTTGGTCTACATCTACTAGGACGATTCTACCGTTAGTTCCTGCATAAGCCATGTTTTGGTATGAAACTGGCATTGTTACATCGGCTGTACCAATGCTAATACCAGTATTTCTTGCATAGAATGCGTTCTGCCATCCTGTGTATGTAACATCAACGTTACTCATTACAATTGAGTTAGGTGCGTTAGATGCTGAACAAGAACCTGCCAGGTAATCTGTAGCAACTGTGTCTACAACAGCGCTGTATCCACATCCGTTGAAGGCTATACCTTCTGTATCCCAGTTGTTACCAAGGATTGAATCTGCACCAGGTGCGTTTCCTCCGAATGTCAATGCATCCACATCGAGATAATACATGTATGGCGACATACGTGCCATGTCAAGATTACCTGCTGTGAAATTATCAAACGTAGCATATACTCCAGATGGACCAGCAGTGTTGACATTTCCACCAGGTCTGATGGTTATGTCTGCATCTCCTAAGTCTGCATCATCAAACACGATAGAACTCAGTGTCATGATGTTTCCTGATGAGTAATCAGGAGCATCGAAGTCAGCAACATACAGTGTTGAGCCAGCAGCTCCACCTGTAGCATTCAATGCTAGACCAGATTGTGTCGATGCTGCTGTTGCAGTAACATTGTTGATCCAAACATCAGCCAAATCGACATTGATTAGGTTAACCAATGAGTCATCGATAGTTACGTTCTCTAAGTATAGAGAACCTGCTGTGCTACCTGCAACATTCTGAATTGCTGCACCATCTGCATTACCTGCAGAGTTACAGTCATCCATGGTTCCGTTTGTGATTGTTACAACTGAATCTTCAGCGAAGTTGAAACAAGAGTGGCTTGCATCACTTACTGAGAAGTCACTAACAGTAACTACGGTTCCCGCTCCAGATCCATGCTCAAATGCAGTCTCAACATTGGAGAATGTTACATGAGTCATAGTAAAGTTACCAACGTTGCTGTTGCTGCTTGGTGCAGAACCATGTCTACTTCCAGCAGCAATAGCCGCATCAGCAGTGTCCGAGAAGTCTACGTAGGACATAGTGTGTCTGTCATCAGTTCCTGAGGCACATGCACCAGTGAAAGCAAGACCTTTCCATGTTGCATTGTTTTGACCTGTGAACACAATGTGGTCGGTAGCATTACCGACCGCAGAGAATTGGTCACAACTTCCATCAAAGGATATTCCTTTTCCAGGAGCGACCTGGATTTCAACACCAGGTTCGATTGTTAGGTCAGCGCTGATACTTAGGTATCCACTTGCAGAACTTGGGTTGATTCTAATTGGAGAATCAACTGAAGACCATGTTGTGTCAACAGTAATGTCAGAACTTACTTCTGTACCCTTTCCTTCGAATGGAATTACTCTTGTTCTAACTGAACAATCCAAAGCGGTGTTATCATAGCAGTAGTAGGATGTGTAGTATCCTAACCATGGTGCTATCATAGCTGGTCTAGCGTAACTTGAACCAGAACCTGAATTCATTGGCAGGTCTGGTGAGTTAGAATACCAAGCATAGTACATCAACTGCTGTGCGCTTGTTGCACCGTTGTCGATTAGGTTGAAAGCACCCGCTCTGTTAATGTTAACACGGTCAGGGGTTGAAGCCGATCCGTTGTATTCAGTACCGAAATATTCGAAGGAGAATCCATTAGGCAGTGGGATATTTGCCGCACATGCACTTGTGTATGGTGCTCTGTTAAAGTATGTTGAATATCCACAGTAGAAAGCATAGTAGCTTCCAGTACTTGTTCCCCTAATGACAGTGTCATAGGTTGGTAATTCAGTCATACCCAAATCGAATGTTTCCCAAGAGTGTTCAGTAGCACTGCTTGTACCAATTCTATAGTTGTAATCGAATGGGTTACAGTAGTTACATGTTCCACTTTCATCATCGATTGTGTCACCGATGGTTCTTGTTTTATCTTGGTATCCAACTACAGAGTAATCTCTCTGAACTTCACAATCTGTGTCGTACTTGAACTCGATTTCGTTTGTTACGTCATACATCACTGCTTGGAAAGTACAAGCACGTGTGGATGAGGTGTAACTCATGTCATGCCATTCAATGATGAACATCTTGTTTGGATCACCTACTTCGAATGAGTAGGTAGATGTGTTAGCCACATTGATACCAGTTGTTGCAGGACTTGTGTCTTGTGCTTTCAAGTAGTATTCGATACTGGAACCTCTTTCTAGACCTTCCAAGTCGTATGTCCAAGCACATTCTGTGCTCGCACATTGTGCTCTTGTTTTACCTGCTTCAGGATTTAGTAGGCTGCTAGTCCAACTTCCAACAGTGCCGTTAGCATCTGTTATTCTCATGTAGATAGATGGCGCAACACCAATTCCTGCTGATGCAGACGTATTTACACCAGATGGAGGATCTCCACCATCTTTTATCTTAGCCGTGATTGTTCTGTCTTTTGAGTGAGAGTCAGACAATCCATTGTGATCAATTGTAGGAGCTGCTGTGTCTGGCATAGGTTTTACGTTTGAGACCTTCATTAAGATCTGACCGTCAGATGCTTGTGTTCCATAATATCCAGAACCTAGAGCAAATCCATTCCACTTGTATCTGGCAGTGTATTGCAAGTAATAGTAACCAGAGTTACAGGTTGGGTTTGCAGTCATTGAATACCTGAAGAACATAATTGCTCCGTTAGTTCCAATACACATCCAGTTTGCACGGGATGTACTGTACACTGTACCATTCCAGTCAAATTCACCGAAACTACCAGTGATGTTTCCTGGAATCAGTGCAGAGTATGAATATGCAAATCCATAACTTCTGTCATATGCAGGAGCGGTACCTGAAGTTAGTAAGGTCTCAATACCTGTGTCTTCATCACCGATACCTATCATTGCCCAACTGTCAGAGGTTGTGTCATAGAGGAACGCTAGATTCATTGATGCACCATCTGCTGCAGACATAGGTAGGAATCCTCCGTCAACAGAGCTTAGCAAATCAAGTCCCTTCATCGTTCCACCGTATCCACTACTTGTGTAGGATGGTGAATTTGTCCACATCATTCTCCAGACGTTATAGGATGTACTGGAGTATGCGTAGAAACAAGATCTAGCACCTGTTCCACATCGAGATGTGTCGAACTCGAAGACATATTCTTGGGAATCCTCATAATATGTCATTTGCCTATCGAATGTTCTCTGAGGCGAGGACGATAGGTAAGAGTTCACCTTGGTAGTGGACACTGTCAATTTGTTTTCAGCAAATGCAGCATTGTCAGGACTGTCCACGAAGAACCAATTGGTAGTGGAAGGCGCAGAAGTCATTTGACTCGGGCTGGTACCAGTTCCTCCGGATGGGGATGTTCCCATGTTTCCGCTGGAATCGGTATCTCTGTATGCCCAGTAGTAATTGACATAGTCGCCAGCACTTAGGTCAGCAGTTTCTGCCTTGAACTTACAATCCTTAGTGCAGCTACCAATTGTGGTAGCCTTTACCTTGGTGTATGATCCGTTATTGACTGAATAATACATGTGAGGAGCACCAGCAGATGTGGTGTCAATTCCTGTAAAGTCGGTCAAATGAGCGAATATAGTTCTAGAACCTTCTTTGTAAGTTGTGATTCCAGTATAAGCTGGATTCTCCATATCAGGAGCCTTTGTATCACTCACACCAGAGAAGGTAATCTGCAGATAACTGTTGTAACTACCAGATGCATAGAAGTAATAGTAGAACGTACTAGAAGAAGAAGCCTTGTGTCTTGATGTTATACCAATGTCTCCTCCTAGTTTTGCTGCACTTGTGACGTGTGCAGAACCACCAGCAGCACATGCTGTAGCTGAGTTACAGAATGTTGAAGTCTTCCAACCAGATCCAGTAGGTTGGTTAACGACTGTTTGTGAGTTCCACACGGACATCTTCATCCTCATACCGTTGTAGGAATAAGAACTGGTTGGTCCTATTGCGCTTCCTGGGAAGGCGCCGCTACAAGATCTTGTAGGTACGTTGTTGTAACTTGTGTGATATTGATATCCACAGTTTTCCATTACAGCTATTTGCGGTGTGTTAGAATAAGAACCAGACCAATAGTTGATGTAGTATCTGTACTTAATCTGGTCAACGGATGCTGAACTTCCAAGTGCAGAAGAGGTAGGGAAGCTATACTTCTGCCAGTTGAACCTGTACATTCGTGCCCAAGAGTACTGGTACCAGTACCTATAGGTTGAAGTTGAACAACTTGCATAGTAATAACATGTACCACCAGTTCCGCTGAGAACATTCATGGATGGGTCAATTGCCAATGGGAATTGGCGGTCTTCATCCATAATCCAGTCTCCTTCCACTGCTGTTGTTAGTACAATAACTCCACCAAATGCTTGAACGAAGTATGTACCAGTGTATTCATCTGGATTGTCTCCGCTTTCTACAACTGTAGGTGCAGGGATTGTTACTAGGAGCTCACCAGTTTGTAGGTTTCTGATAGTCATCTCTTCCTGTGTGACGTGAACTACTTCGTCGAGCAATTGACTGCCAGAGTATAGTCCATATCCCGCAGGGATTCTGATTTCCTCAGTAAATCCAAACCAAGCGACTCCTTCATCGAGAACTGGTCTGTCTCTAATAATCAGGTTTTGCTTTAGATCGTTCTTTCCTACAGTGTAGTCTAGATCGAATCCTTCAGCAACTGGGTACCTGATGACGTTACCACCGACAGATGGCGTCTCTAAGGAATCATATGCTCCTTCGTACGGCATAGCCATTGGGTTGACATCGTCATAAATGACAGTCAACCTTGGATTGATACCAGTAATGATAGGGTCGATGTTCTCTTGCACTTGCAGTGCTACACCGTCACCCATTTCATTAGGGAAGTAAACCATGAAGTTATTCTCAGTTACTTCCCACCCATTGAGAGTTCCTTTGAGATTAAGGTCAATCTCTTGCCAGCTTCCTTCGCCACTCATATAGTGGATCGGGTCGGCTCCGATTACCTTCACAGTTTTACCATCTTCAAGAAGATAGCCTTTCTCTCTTAGGCCCCTCATGCCTTCTAGTTCAGAGGCGGGGTCATATTCCATTTCATCTTGCTCGTAGACCGGAGGGAGAGCAAACATGTCATCTTCTATGCCATTGTCTGCAGCTACTAGGTTTGTAGCCCCCTCAGGTGAATCGTTCTGTACGTAGCCGGTCATTGTCATGCCAACCATCAAAATACAGAGCAGTAGGGCAATTCCTACTCCACCAATCACAGTCTTGTTTTTCCTATTTTTGTTTCCCAACATTTGTCATCTACTCCTTACGGACCGTATGCAGTCGCAACGAGTAATTACATCCCTTATGAGCATTGGGGTGCAAATCCTTTGAATTCAGGTTTTGTCAAGGTGGATTTTTACGAATGCCCGAAATGACATATTCGACGTACTGAATAGATGAACACTAATATTTCAATATTGTTAAATTCCAAAAAAAAAAATCGGAAATTATGTTACAAATATCCCTCCAATACCTCATTTAATTTACACCAGAACCTATATGTTGTAACGAGTCTAAAATGAAAATGATTTGAATAAATACGTTTTATTTAGTATAATTTTACAAAAAATAACATTTTTTTTACTACGATTTTATTTTCGAATCTGTTTGATTTTAATCGATTCGCCACATGCAGATACTAAAGACTACAAGGATCTGGTAAGAAGAGCAATCTGTGTGATAAAAAGAACCCACAAGATTACAATCAACTCGTGTAGGGTATTAAGAAAAAAAAGGCCACGAAGGGCAGCGAACTGCCCCTCGTGGCGAAATCGGCTTATGCCGTTATTCTTTGATGCATCAGGTCAAAGATCAGTAATCCCAATCTTTGTCGCCGTCACCATCTCCACCACGGGAGAGGATGAATGCACCTACTACAAACGCAACAACAACCAGACCGATGATTACTCCCCATGTCCAGGTAGGCACTTCTGCACCCTTAGCCTCATCTGTACCGATTGTTTGACATTCTTCGCTATCTGGATCCACTTCACATGGATCAGTTTGTGTGTTATCAATAGTCAGCTGAATATCTGTCATGCTTACATCTGTGTTCATGTTACCTTTATCATCGAAAGCAACTGCTGTGAAGTGATACTTCTTTGAAGTGCCACCAGGCTTCATGATCTCAGCATCTCCTGCAGATAGTGCATCTGTACACTGAGT
>MDTG01111349.1_pt1 | contig 15919 bp, 18 predicted proteins | sample 811421 | NCBI WGS metagenome assembly MDTG01 (sample SAMN05326645, study PRJNA326480) | marine metagenome | isolation source: seawater | place: Pacific Ocean: South East | collected 2011 | reverse complement strand
TGAATGTGCCCCTGAATGCCCTGCGAGCCTTCGAGGCTGCGGCGCGCCATCTCTCGATCAAGGAGGCGGCGCTGGAACTTGGCGTAACGCCATCGGCCGTCAGCCACCAGTTGCGCGGGCTTGAGGATGCGCTCGGCCTGACATTGATGCGACGGGTCGGCCCGGCGCTCGAACTGACAGAGGCCGGAGCGAGACTGGCGCCCGATCTGAGCGAGGGGTTTTCCCGGATCATCGAAGCGGTCGGCGGCCTCAGACAGGAACGCAACGCGGGCCCCTTACGGCTGTCGATGCTGCCGACGTTCGCGGCCTATTGGTTCTCGCCCCGGCTCACGCGCTACCCGTTCGAGCGCAACGGCTTCGATCTGCTGATATCTACGACACAGGAGGCTGTGGATCTGTCTGCCGGAGTGGCCGATGCGGCGGTGCGGCACGGGCAGGGCCAATGGGATGGGTTGCAGGCGGACCTGCTGTTCGAAGAAACCGTGAGCCTGTTCGGTGCGCCGCCCATGGGCAAGGATGACCCCGATGAAATGCGGGCGCAGATATCGGGCATGACACTGTTTCTCTCGCAGTATCGGAAAGAGAACTACGCGCGATGGAACGCGACGTTGCCGGGCGGGCCGATCCGGCCTGCTGCGGTGATGATGGTCGATTCCGCCGGACTGGCACTGCGCGCGGCCATGGACGGGGCAGGGGTGGCGCTGGCAGGCGTGGAGATCGCTGCCTTCGACGTCGGAGCCGGGCGGTTGACGCAGCTCTTTCCACATTGGGCTCATACGGGCGGAGGCTACTTCCTCGTCTATCCCGAGGCGCTGGCCAGGGACCGTCGCGTGCGCAACCTGAGCCGCTGGATGGTCGAGGCCTCGGCCGGGGAAAGGACCCTCGCGCAAAGGCAACCGGAGCCGGGAGCGGATTGAATGAATCGTATTGAAGCGGCGGTGGTCGAAATCCGGCGACTTGAGGAAAACGACCGCGTGGCATGGGAAGACCTCTGGCAAGAGAACCTGGACCATTTCGCGGCACCTGATCGAGCCCGCGCGGACATGCCCGTCATCTGGCAGCGCCTCATGGATCAAGCTGCGCCGCTTCTCGGCTGGCTGGTTCTCGTTCAGGGGCAGGCCGCCGGGCTGGCGCATGTGATCCTTCGCCAGCACAGCTTTAGCACGGCCAAGATCGCGATCCTGGAAGATCTCTGGATCGCACCTTTCGCGCGGCGTCACGGGCTGGCGGAACGGCTTGTCGAGCGACTGGTTCGAGAGGGGCGCGCGCAGGGCTGGCGCCGCATCGAATGGGAAACCGGCGATGAGAACCTCATTGCGCAGCGGCTCTATGACCGGATTGCCACGCTCGATCCGGTCAAGCGCTACCGGGTCGACCTAGATTGAGCGGCGTTGGCTCAGCTCGATCCGGAAGCTGTCCCAGGGCGCGGGGTCGGCGATCGACTGATACAACCGTTGCGCCGTCAGATTGTCCTGCGGCACCAGCCAGCGCAGATGGGTCCAGCCGCGCGCGGTACCGATCTCGGTCAACTGGCCAATCAGGGCGCGGGCAAGGCCGCTTCCCAGGGCCTCTGGCATGACAAAGAGGTCGTCGAGCTGACCGGCACGGCTTCCTGAGATGATCTCGGGCAAGTCGAAGGCCAGCGCAAAGCCGGCAAGCGCGCCGCCATGATCCGCCCCGAGAAGCAGCAGATCCGGCTCGGCGACGGAGCGCTCGATCAGAGGTGTGGCCTGTTCCGGCGTCATTGCCTTGGCCGGTCCGCCCATGGCTCTCCGATAGGCCGTCATCAGATCGGCAAGGCGCGGAGCGTCCGCGGCTGACAGTCGGCGGATCGTCGGTACGATCACCATCCGCCGGTCCTGACCCACTCTGTCATCATCTCCATTCGGTCCCAGCCCCAGAAAGGCTCTTCATCGACGATGAAGAAGGGAGATCCGAAGACACCCCGTGCCACCGCATCTTCGCCGATCCTCCGGACCTTTTCTTTCAGGGCAGGGTCGGCGATGCCGGCCAGAAGGGCTCCGGGCTTGAGACCGAACTCTGGGGCGAGCCGCGAGACAGCTTCGGGTGAGGCGGTGTCGAGACTGTCGTTGAAATACAAGGTGAAGACCCTCTTCGCGAAGGCAGCAGCAAGTTCAGGGTGCTGTGTTTCAACCCAGTAGAAGGCGCGCGTCGCCGCCAGGGCGACATGGGGATGGTTGGCGGGCAGCTGGAAGGTCAGGCCCTGGTGCCGTGCGATCCGCGCCCAGTCGCGCCGCGCATAGTCGCGTTTCAGCGGCGTCGACGACAGTCCGCGTGCCCCCGTCACCTTGTAAGCAGTGCCCAGCATGTAGGGTCGCCAGAGCACGGTTCGACCCAGGCCTACCGCGATGGCGTCAATTCGCTGCGCCGCGAAGAAGGCGTAACCGGACGAGAAGTCGAACCAGAACTCGAGGGACCTCATGGCTCTTCGCCGTCCCAGTAATCGACCGCATCCGCGGTCCGGAAGGAACTGGCAACCCGGCGCTTTGCCTTGTCACCTCCGGGCGCAGCGCCCGCGAAGACTGTCAGCTTGCCGCTGTCGGGATAGGCCATCACATCAGGCTCGCGCATGGTGCTGACCGCGACATATCGCAGAGGTTCAGTGCCGGTTGCGATCAGCTGATGGGCCGTTTCGGCGCCGCCCGCAGGGCAGACCGCCACCATGCCGGCTGCGACCGGGTACCGGTCGAGGCCGAACCGCAGCTCGCCGGTGCCCGAGAGAATGACAAAGATCTCGTCATTGGCGTGATGGGCATGGAACGGCCAGGCCGCCTTGCCGGGCGGAACCTCCACCAGCCGTGCCCCCAGATGCGTCGCTCCGAGCGGGGCGGCGATGGCCGCCATGGCGGCATGAAAGCGGGTGCCATAGCTCTGTGGCGACAGGTCCAGATCGTCGAGTGTGACGACGGGGCTGCGTGGCGTGTGATCCTGGGTCATTTCGGTGCCCTCCTGCGAGAAGAGAGCGCCAATCCGACCGGTTCCGCAACTGAATTGGCTTCAGGTGAGCCGTAGCAAAGCTCATTTGGCGTGATTTCCGTTTCAAAGGAAGCTGGTTCCGTATTGTCGGACCTGAGACGAATGTGGACACCAATGCTCTACCGCTGGAGACCTGACGCTCCGCCATCGCGGCCGAACCCTGAAAGGCCCGCCTCGGCGATGCCCGCCGAACGCTTCGAGGTGGCGGCCGAAGACGGCTATCCGATCAAGGGCGGGATCTGGCACGCAGACACCGGTCCTGTCGTCGTGCTTCATGCCGCGACGGCGGTGCAGGCGCGCTATTACGCACGGTTCGCATCCTGGTTGTCCGGGCAGGGGGCGACGGTTCTGACCTTCGACTATCGCGGGATTGGTGAGTCCCGCTCCACGCCGGTGAAGGATGTGCAGGCGGGATGGGTCGATTGGGGCGTCCTCGATGCCGAGGCGGTGCTTGCCTATGCTGGCAGGCGCTGGCCGGATCGTGCGCTCTGCGCCGTGGGCCATTCAATCGGCGGCTTCGCTTTGGGGTTGGCGCGCAGCTCGGATCGCCTGGACCGGATCGTGACGGTTGGCGCGCAATTCGCCTACTGGCGCGATTACGATCGCCGTCAGCGGCGCGCGATGTATCTGAAATGGCATCTCTTCATGCCAGCCGTGACGCAGCTCTTCGGCTATTTTCCCGGGGCACGGCTTGGATGGCTCGAGGATGTGCCGCGCGGCGTGGTGCGCGACTGGAGCCGGATGGGGCCGCGGTTCGAGTCGAGTGTCTGCTCCGCTTTGGACCCAGCAGACCTTGCAGCGCGCCATGGCGCCACCCGGGCGCGGCTCCTGGCCATCGGGTTGACAGATGACCCGTTCTGCACCGAAGCTGCGGGGCAGCGATTGCTCGACTACTATTCCGGGGCGGATCGAACCCATCTGCGGATCTCGCCCTCGGATATCGCGGTGCCCGAGATCGGGCATTTCGCATTCTTCCACGCCCGTTTCGAACAGACGCTCTGGCCGCTTGCCGCCGCATGGTTGCTTTTCGGTCGACTGCCCAAGGATGTTCCGGGGCGGATCGTCTTTCCGACAGGCTGAATGCAGGTTTCTTTCCACTAGGATCAACATGAACGACCGACTTTTCGTCATTACCGGCGGCCCGGGATCGGGCAAGACGACGCTTCTGTCCGCACTGGCGCGGCATGGTCTCACAACAATGCCCGAAGCCGGTCGCGCGATCATTCAGGATCAGACCCGGATCGGCGGGACAGGGTGGCACGGTCAGGACCGGCAGCTTTTTGCAGAGCTCATGCTCGGCTGGGAGATGCGCTCGTGGCACGAGGCGCAGGGGACCGACGTTCCGGTGGTCTTCGATCGCGGCATTCCCGATGTGATCGGTTATCTTCAGCTCTATGTGGGAGAGGCGCCCGCACATGTTCACGCGGCGGCCGAGCTCTACCGGTATCGCCCGACGGTCTTTCTTGCGCCGCCCTGGCCCGAGATCTTCGGTCAGGATGCGCAGCGCGGGCAGGATTTCGACGAGGCGGTTGCGACGGCAGAGGCAATGGAGCAGGCCTATGCCATGGCGGGATATGACCTGCTGCCGCTGCCTTTGGCCACGGTTGAGGCGCGGGTCGATTTTGTTTTGGAGGTTTTGGAGCAGTCCATCTGATCAGGACGCGTCACCCAGATCCAGTTCGCCCCGCAGGACGATACAGGCGGCCCCGCCGATGGTGATCCGCAGCCCTTCGACTGTCGCTTCCCAGCCCGCGTGAACCAGTCCACGCCGACCTTTCTCGACCCCTTGCTCCGACAGGTAACCAGCCCGAGGCACCGCGTCGCGATGCGTGGCGATCCACGCAGCGATGGCACCATTGCCAGACCCACAAACAGGATCCTCGGCCACGCCCTCACCCGGAGCGAAGGTGCGTACACGCAGGCGCGGCGCGGCCTCGGACCCGCTGTCCGCAAAGACCGTGAGCCCTGCCGCGCCGAGCCCATGGCAGATCCGCTCGATCCGGCCGAGGTCGGGTCGCAGGCCAGCCAGTGCCTGGAGGTCGTGCAGCTCAAGCAGCAGCCATGGAACCCCCGTTGAGACGATCTGATGCGGGCTGTCCGCGAGCATGTCGAGCGGAAGGCAGATCGCCTCGGCAAGTTCAGCTTTGGTGACCGGCACATCGCGGAATTGGGGCGTCGCCTGCGTCATCGTGTAAAGGTCGTCTTCGACGCGGATTGGAACCAGTCCGATGCCGCATTCCTGCGTCAGGCTTTGGGGCATCCTGCTTTGCTCGCCGCAAAACGCATGGGCGGCGGCGATGGTCGGATGACCGGCGAAGGGCAGTTCGCGCACCGGGGTAAAAATGCGGGCGCGATAGTCCGCATCACCGGTCGGGCGAAGCAGGAATACGGTCTCGGAGAGGTTCATCTCGCGCGCGATGCGTTGCATGATCTCGGTGGACAAGTCGTCGGCGTCGAAGACCACTGCCGCCGGATTGCCCAGCAAGGGGCGGTCCGAAAAGGCATCGATCTGAAGCATGCGTTTCTTCATGGTCGCTAAGTCCTTGCTTTCAGCGCCCGTAGCGCGCCGTCAGTGTCACACTGCCGAGGCTGTGCGCGTGGATCATGTAGCCGGCGAGGGCGGGCATGGCGCTGGCGTCTAACCCCAGGCTCGGCACGTCGATGGCATAGACGGTGAACTCGTAGCGATGAGCGACTGCGCCCTCAGGCGGGCAGGGGCCGCCGTAGCCGGGTTGCCCGAAATCCGTCAGGGACTCGACCAGAGGGGCGGGCAGGTAGCCGGAGGCGCCCGCGAGCATCGCCCGTGTGTGCGCCGGAATATCCAGAACGATCCAGTGCCACCAACCGCTGCCGGTCGGGGCGTCCGGGTCGAAGACCGTAATCGCGAAGCTCTGCGTTCCCGCAGGCGGGTCATTCCAGACCAGGTGAGGGGATTGGTTGAGCCCCTCGCACCCCATGGTCGAATTCACCAATTCCATGCGGATCGTTTCACCCTCCCGCAGGTCGCGGCTGTCCAGATCGAACGCGTGAGCGACAACGGGAGCGGCGGCGAGCGCCATTGAGAACAGGGCAGTACGGCTTAGGTTCATCATCACGAATGTCTCTCCTCGACTTCCATGATTTGACGGTATTCCAATGTGTTAGATGCGGCGATTGAGAAGCTTTCAGGGGCTTGGTAGAAATGATCACCGAACCTTGTCCAGACCCAGGGCGCGACCTTGATGCAGAGCCATCCACGCCAGAGCGATGGCTTGCAGACCGGCGATCAGCACGATGAACGCCACATGGGCGGACGCAATGCTCCACCCAAGCCGAACCAAAGCCTCGATGCCTGCGCCGATGCCGCCCTGCATCAAGAAACCGGTGAGGACAGCGCCGAGATTGAGCATGGCGATAGCGCGGCCCGACACTGCGTCGGGTAGCAGCCGGACCAGAAGCGCGTAGGCAAGGATGGGACCCGCGGTGAACAGCCCGTAGCCAGCCCAAAGGATGGTCTGCAGGGACGCGCCTGCACCGGCAATCGCGAGCTGACACAGAGCAAAGCCAAGCGTCAGGGCGAATGTCAGGTGGAACAGGTGCCGGTCGGTGCGGGCGATCCGATCGGCGAGCAGGCCGAAGCCGAATTGCCCCAAGATGACGGCAAGGGAGAGTGCCATCAGGATACCCGCTGCCGCAGTCGAAGGGAGATCAATCGCGTCGCGCAGCCAGACCCCGGCCCAGAGCCCCTGATAGGCGACCCAGGCTCCCTGACAGAGGGCCGAAGCCGGTGCGATGGTGAGAAAGGCGGGGTGCGTGAGGACACCACGCAGTCCCTTCACAGCCGGTTCCAGCCCCGCAGGGGCGGCTCGTTCCCTCGTCTGGGGCGGAACCACCGCGGCGATGATCAATGCAATGGTGGCAGTGACGCCGGCGAGACCCAGAAAAATTTCGCGCCAGCCGATTTGGCGTAGCAGCCATTCGGTCGGGCTGGTGGCCGCCAGGGAACCAAGGCCGGCCGCTGCAATCGTGATGGCGTTTACCAAGGGCAGGCGCTCCCTCGGCCACCACAGGGTGTTCGCCTTGTAGGCGCCGGTCCAGCAAGCGGAAAGTCCGAGGCCGATCATGAAACGCGCCAGGATGAGCATGTGGGCTGTTTGCGCCCCGGCGAAGAGCGCGGATGCGACGACAGCCAGAAAGAGCGTAGCCACCAGCACGCGTTTCGGCCCGAACCTGTCCAGGGCCTGGCCGACGAACAGCTGCGAGCCGGCCAGTGCGCCAAGGAAGGCGGAGGTCATCATGCCCATGGTCGCAGGCTCAAGCTGAAACTCGGCCGTGAGACGAGGCTCCAGAACAGCGTTCACATTTCGAAAGAGTTCGGAGAGCAGGTAGGCGAAGGTAAATGGCAGAGAGACGAAGACGATGCGGCGCAACGGGGACAATTGGGCTGGGTCAGTCATGCGTGTGGCCGGACCAGATGCAGCAGTCGTCCCTCAGGGAGTACACCCGCCCAAGGTCGTCGGTTTGCTCGGCACGATCCTGAATGGAGTCCGTTTCGCCAGATCGGTGAGGATAAGAGAGGAAGGACAGAAATGTCAGCAGGATGGCCGTGACCCAAAGAAGTGCAAGTCGTTGAAGACCCGACAGGCCGGGTGTCGGTGTCCCGCCAGAGGCGGCGCTCAAGGATTTTCTGGGATCATTGATGTTCATGGCTTCTGGCATCCGCTCTTTGTCTCAAGTGCTAGCCGGGAGCCGTCTCCACGCCGATTGAGAAGGTCTCAACCGAGCGGGAGATTTTGTCAGGGGCGGACTAGAGCCAATACATCGGATGGTGCGCTACATCCGTCGGGACGGCCGCATGGTCGTCGACCGGATACCGGTCGACGGCCGTATCAGGGGCGGACACGAGCAGGATGCGCAGATCTTCGGGCCCGTTGTTCTGCACTAAATGTCCCAGGCCCGGGGAGATTTCCAGGGCCTCTCCCGCCTTGGCCAAGAGGATACGGCCCGGAACCCTGATCGTCAGTTCCCCGGCAAGGACATAGAAGATCTGGCGGGAGACCCGATGATAATGTGGTGCTTCGGCACCGCCGGGCGGCAGGCGCTCTTCGCGCAGCGAAAGTTCGGGGCGATCGACCAGTCTCCAGCCGTCGCAGCCGTTACCCCAGGGGTAATGGTTTGCGTCGGTCGCGCGCAGGGGGCCCGTCATTCCTCGGACCCGTAATAGGCTTCGCCCAGAAACTGGACGCCCTCGCGAAACCGCATGTGTTCGCAGGCATGCCTGACCCGACCACCGGCTCGCGACACATAGAAAACCGTCACGGATTGCGCCTCTGCGTCTACGGCGGTTCCGCTCAGTTCGAAGTGAAGATCGGGCACGCGTGCCAGGGCGTCGGTCCAGTACTGCCGCAGGGCGTCCTTCCCAATGATCTGGGCGTCACCCGTCACCTGCTTGGCGAGAGGGCTGATGAAGACGGATTCTTCGGCGAACGGCGCGAGAACCGTCTCCACGTCATGTGCGTTCCAGGCAGCGATCCAATGCCTGGCATGGGTTTCAAGGTCAGTGCGGGAAAGTCTTGTCATTCTTCCGGTATCCTTCTCCGTCCGCTTTGGCGGTCGGGACTGACTGTCACGCGGCAGCATGGCGGCTCGCAATTGAGGAATTTTCCGGAGGTCCTGAGGATTTCGCGGCGACAATCCCGGAGAGGAATTCTCAATATCCGCTGAAGGATCCGAAATTCATGGCTTTGGGCACGGGGTGCATTCTCTGGGGGAAGACACCGGAGGTGACCATGAACCCGCGATGCACGGCAAATCCAACGCGAGAGCGCGACAAAGATGGTCTCGCATCACGCGCGGCTCGGCTGCCGCGCCGTTTTCGGGCCTTTTACCGCTTGAGCGACGCGGAATTGATGGATCTGGGATTGGACCGCCAAAATCTGCCGATCTTCAATCCTGTTCAGGCCATTCGCCGAGAAGACCTGTTCTAGCGCGAAGTGGGCAGGTCTGGCGTGTCATGCAAGCAGATCAAGGTTTGCATCCCCGCCGCGACATGTTTGCGGCGATCTCCATCAACGCCCCATACATCGAGCTGACAGATGGTCAGTGTGCGACCATTCTTGATCACGCGGCCGACAGCCTCGAGATAATCTCCTTGCGCCGGGCTGATCAGGTTCAGTTTGAACTCGACCGTCAGGACTGAACTGCCTTCGGGGAAGAGGGTGAACCCAGCGTAACCGCCTGCGCTGTCGGCGATGGCCGATGTCCCGCCGGCATGGAAGTAGCTATGCTGTTGCGTGAGTTCTGGACGGAACGGTAGTCGCAGCGTGACAAGCCCCGCGCGCACATCCGCCATTTCGGCCCCGAGATGCGCCATAAGCCCCTGTCTTGCAAAGCTTTCGCGCGCTCTAATGATGACTTCCTCAGAAATTGGATCGCCGACCTGCATAGCTATTCCCCCACATCTTGGCCGGGGAAGTATGCATAAGGCATAGGTCTCGGCGCGTGAGGAATTCTCAGTCTCAACTGAATGTTAGGCGCCGGAGCAGAGCTTTGTGCTGCCCTGGGCTGCCTACGATTGGCGATTCAGGGCCGCCAAGAGTTCCATTGCCGTCACCGCTAGAGGCTCTGGCACGAAGGGCGGAGAGCGGTCGTTCGCGGTCCCTGGCGCGAACGGCTGGAATGGCCGCGTTCGGACGGTCCGGTGGTAAGCTGCCAATCAGCCTCTGGGCCACAATGCGATCTTTTCAGGTTCACCGACGGCTTCCCGAACACCGACATTGCGGGCATGCCCACTACGGCGGGATTGGGGCCTTCAGCTAGAGCCCGGTTTCGGGAGCGAGCTTGGGACGGCAGACACGCGTTTGCTTTCAAGATAGAGTTTAAGAAACTTGCCCAGAGCGCTAATTCCGGTCCGGCCGCTTGTTGGCGTGTTTGCTTGCCAAAGGATAGGTGCCGAAGTAGCAAAGCGGCGGGTGCTCACGGGAGGGGGAACATGAAACTTGTCCGCTTGCGGCTCAGCAACTTCAGATCGTTCTGTAAGGATTTCGAAGAACTGGATTTGGACGATCTGACATTTCTGCTCGGCCCGAACGGCGCCGGCAAGACGGCGGTGCTGCAAGCTCTGGCAAGACTGTTCAGTCTCGATCCTGCCCAGCGCAAGATCAGAAAGTCCGACTTTCACATCCCGCATGATGAGAAGCCTGACGAAGCGCCGGCGGAGCGCAAGCTCTGGATTGAGGCAGACTTCGAGTTTCCCGAGCTGGTAGGCAAGGGCAAAAAAAAGGCACCTGCGGTTCCCGGAAACTTCGCGCATATGCAACTGATGGGGGCCGATGGGCCAGCGCAGGTCCGGTTCCGGCTCGATGCTACGCTCGACCAGGATGAGGATATCGAAGAGAACCTCACCTATGTCATGAAGGTCGATGCTGAAGGGAACCCGCTGGAGCAAGGCCGGGTTGCAAAGCACGATCGAAATGCCATTCAGGTGCATTACTTGCCAGCTCGGCGCGATCCTGCGGACCATATCTCTTACTCGGCAAATGCGTTGCTGGGCCGCGCACTGCGTTCGGCGGACTGGGCGGGCGAACGCGACAAGATCTCCAATTTGACCGAGGAGATCAGTGCGACCCTTGCCAGCAATGCGGCCATTGAGGGCATGACGGACGCATTGTCGGATCAGTGGGGAAATCTGCATAAAGGCAGTTATTTCGCCGACCCATCGATTTCATTCGGTCGGAGCGAACTGGAAAACCTTCTGCGGCACCTGAGCGTCGGCTTCACCCCAGGCCACGGCGAGCAACTGGTCGATTTCACTCGCCTGAGCGACGGGCAGCAGTCGATTCTCTATCTCTCGATCGTGCTGGGTATGCACCAGATCGGCAGTGATGTGCTGAGTGGCAAGCTGCCGGATGCCTTTGATATCGACAAGCTGCGGCCGGCCGTCTTCACCCTGATCGCCTTGGAAGAGCCCGAGAACAGTCTATCGCCGCATTACCTGGGACGAGTCGTCCGAGCCCTCGAAGAATTCGCCGGGGGACAGGATGCGCAGGCGGTGCTCGCTACGCACTCCCCGTCGCTGATGCGCCGCGTTCCTCCGGAAGCCGTCAGATACATGCGGCTCGATGAAAAGCGCACTACCGTCGTGAGGCACATCGAGCTTCCCGAGGAGGCGGAGGCGCACAAGTTCGTTCGCGAGGCGGTCCAAGCCTTTCCCGAACTCTATTTTTCGCGCTTCGTCGTTCTCGGCGAGGGTGACAGTGAGGAAGTCGTGCTGCCGAGGCTTCTGGCGGCCGAGGGGATACTCGCTGACGACGCATCAATTTCGGTGGTGCCGCTCGGCGGCCGCCACGTCAATCACTTTTGGCGCCTCCTGCACGGCCTCGGCATCCCTCATGTCACGCTGCTCGATCTGGACCTCGCACGGCACCAGGGTGGGTGGGGGCGGGTAAAGTACGCAGCCAAGCAACTGCTGGCATATGGCGACGTCGCCAACACGGGATTCACGGTGGCCGATACGAATGCCATTCCTGCATGGGATAGCGACGACGGCCTGATGGTAGATGATCTTGGATGGATCGACCGTCTGGAGGAGCATCGTGTGTTCTACTCGTCGCCCCTCGATCTGGATTTCCTCATGCTCACCGCTTACCCGGACGCATATGACCTCGACGCGGACGAGCTTGAGACGCCTGATGAGGATGGCCTCAAGGCAGTGCTGGGCAAGAAACACGACGTTGTCGGCAATCAATATGAGGATGACGAACTCGAACACTTCGACGCTTATCACAGGCGGTTCAAGCTGGGCAGCAAGCCCGTGTGGCACATCCAGGCGATGGCCAGCCTGACGGACAAAGAACTGAAGGACGAGATGCCCGAAGTCCTCGAGCGGTTGCTCACGCGTGTCCGCGACGACCTAAAGGCGTTGCCGGAATGATGCGCGTTGATCGCTGGGTTCCGTCGGACAACCTCAAGCTCGAGCCGAATGCCCTCCTGGCGGCAACAGAGACCGAGAGAAACCTGACGCTGACCGCAGGGCCAGGAGCGGGCAAGACCGAAATGCTGGCGCAGCGGGCGGACTTTCTTCTCCGCACCGGCACGTGCCGCTACCCCAAGCGCATCCTCGCCATTTCGTTCAAGGTCGATGCGAGCCAGAATCTGAAGGCACGCGTCCGCAAGCGCTGCGGCCCCGAGCTGGCCGCGCGGCTCGACAGCCACACTTTTCACGCGTTCGGCAAGCGCATCATTGACCGCTTTCGGCTGGCGCTCACCGGGCGCGATGCCCTTGATGCGGACTACAGTGTAGGGCCGGCACGGGTCCAGGGACAGTCCATCACCTTTCAGGACATGGTGCCATTGGCAGTTACCATCCTCGAGACCAGCGCCATCGCCAGGAACGCCATAAGACAGACCTATAGTCACGTATTTCTGGACGAGTTCCAGGACTGCACGAAGGAGCAGTACGCGCTGATCAAAGCCTGCTTCCTCGACACAGGCGCGCAGCTCGTTGCCGTCGGCGACACCAAGCAGCGGATCATGGGCTGGGCGGGGGCGCTCGAAGGAATCTTCAAGACCTATGCCGCGGATTTCAACGCGGAAGCGCTGAACCTCTATCAGAACTTCCGCTCTGCGCCGCGACTTCGCCGAATGCAGAACGCGATGGTGCGGGTCATGGACGCGCCTGCTGCGCTTGATGACGATGAACTGCAGGGTGACGATGGTGAGATCGAGATCCATCACTTCAAGAACGCCAGTGAGGAGGCCTCACATCTAGCCAACACGATCAAGGGATGGATCGAGAATGACGGCCTGGACCCTTCCGACATCGCGGTGCTGGTGAGCAAGCAGCAGAACTTCTATTGTCAGGAGTTGCGAGCCGCGTTGCGGGACCGGAAGGTTCCGTTTCGCGACGAAGACCAGACGCAGGACTTCGCCTCCGAACCGGTTGTTCGTCTGCTCACCGATTTTCTTCTCGTGGTCTGGGGAGGCGCGCAACCGGAAGCTTTTCGCCGGCTGCTTGAAGCCATCGTCTACAATGAAGGTCTCGATGAAGAACAGGAATATCGAGCCCGCTCTCGATGGGACCGGTTCGTCGCGGACGTACGGGCAAGAGCGGCGGCGAGAAAGATCGAATATGCTGATCGCGATGCGCTCGCAGCGCTGGTGGCGGCGCTGATCGAACTGGTTGGCAGGGACGCTGTGGTCGCCCTCTCCGCAGACTATGCTCAGGGCAACAGGCTTGATGATTTGATCGAGGATACGGTGACCCGCATATCTCAGTTGACGCAGGATGGAACGGACGTCGGCTCGGCGCTGACGGCATTCTCGGCCGATCGCTCCGTCAGGATCATGTCGATTCACAAGAGCAAGGGGCTGGAGTTTCACACCGTCATCATGATGGGCGTCGAGGAAGAGACGTTCTGGGGGAAGATCTCCGAGGAACGACCGGCCTTCTTTGTCGGCATCTCCCGCGCCAAGCAGCGGCTGGCACTTACGATCTGCGAGCACCGGGATCGACCGGACGGGGCCAGGCGCTGGAGCACGGAGCGTTCGCCTCAACAGGAGTTTGTCGGTTATGCGGAGGTGTACGCCTAACCCATTCGATGAGCCTTGAGTCCGTCTTCGTGATCAGGCCGCCAAACGACAACAAGATCTTCAGCTCCCGAGGAGCGGCGGTGCACCCAGTGGAACTCGTCTGAGGTCATGTAGACAATCGCGCCCTTTCCGCTGAGATCAGCTCGAGATAGTCGAGAAATTGCCTCGTATAGCCAGCGTCAATGCTTGGCGTGGGCGAGAAATCGCTTTGCCACGCGAACGGCGGCAATGTGGGCTGTGACCACAGAATTTAAAGCCGTTCTCAAGGTCGGCTATGGGCCGGAGGCGTAGATATTCAAGCGTGCAGAATCCTCCTTGCCCTGAATAAGTTCCCACCGGGTTTCATACGGATTTTGGCAGACCGTTCCCACCCTGAACGGGGCAGGTCAGGTCACTCTATGTGCAGGCCTGATCAGGCGATGATGTCCGCGTCACCCGGCCTCAGCCGGACCCAAGCGAAAGCAGCGCGCGACGAAATTCCGGCTCGCTTAGCACCACCTCGCCCGCACCAAGCGCCTCGGCGTGGCTGAGGGCGCGGGCGGTTAGGGTCTGGGCGGTCTCGATGGCGCGGGGCAGGGCAAGGCCCCGCCCGATGCCCGCGACCACAAGCCCGGCGAAGAGATCGCCGGTGCCGGGCAGGGCGATCGGCAGGCGCTTGGTCGGGTGGCGGCTGAGACCTTCGGGGCCCAGGAGCACCGTCTCGAGTCGCCCGGGGCCGGTGTCGTCGAGTATGCAGCCGGTGGCGATCAGATGCGCTTCTGGCGCGATGTGCAGCGCCTCGCGCGCCGCCTGAAGATCGGCCAACGTGTGGATCTGCTGCCCGGTGAGCCAGGCGAGTTCGAATGGGTTCGGCGTGGCGATGTCGGCCATCGGCAGCAGCCGGTCGCGCATTACGCCGGCGATGGCTTCGGGTACATAGAGTCCGGGACCGGTGTCGCCCATCACCGGGTCGCAGATGTAGCGCAGGCGCGGGTTCGCGGCCTTCGCCTCGGCCACGAAATCCGCCACCATCTCGGCCACGTCGAGCGAGCCGATATAACCGGTAAGGATATAATCCGCCCGCTCGGGCAGGCCGCGTTCGCGCGCGCCTTGCAGCAGGTCGGAAAAGAACTCGGGCGGCAGGGTGCGGCCGCGCAGGGTCGGGTAGTCGGGTGTGTTCGAGAAGACCACCGTGGGGATCGCCGCCACCTCGAGGCCTGCCGCCTGCATCGGGAAGAGCGCCGCGGAATTGCCGACATGGCCTAAGACTACCTGGCTTTGGATCGAAATGAGGAAAGGGGGGCGTTTCATGCGGTGCCGTCCAGTCTTGCGCTCCAGTCCTCGACCCGGTGGCTTTCCAACCGCCGGACCGCATATTTGCGCCAGCCCTCAGCCAGGACATCGAGCGCGGCGATGCCTTCAAGTTCAACCAGGTTCATCCGGTCCACATAGAGAGCGTGCCAGAGCCGTCGCAAAGTCCAGTCCGGGGCCAGACGGCCGATCAGCTCCAGCCGGTCGCCGGGCGCGACTGTGCCGGTCTGGAGCACCCGATAATACCATCCAGTGCGTCCCGTCTGCTGCACGCGTCGCGCCATGTCGGCCACGCCGAAGCGGTGGTTGAGCTTCCAGCAGGGCTGGCGCCCCTGCGAGACCTGGATCAGCGCGCCGCCCAGCCGAAATGTATCGCCGACGGCGACCTCCTCTTCGGTGAGCCCGGCGGTCGAGATATTCTCGCCGAACCCGCCGGGAGCGGTCAGCGCCTGAAGGTCACCGAGTTCCGCGCGCCAGTCGCTGTAATGATCGAGCGGATAATGATGTACGGCCTTCTCGATGCCGCCATGCACCCGCCGGTCCGCCTGTTCGTCGCCTGCGAACCCCTCGGGGCCAAGCGTCAGCGGGTGGGGGACCGGCGTCTTGACAATCCCACTCAGCGTGGCGCTTCCGGGCAGGGGAGCGGCGCGACCTGTCAGGAGTGTCACGGGCCTCATTCCTCCAACTCCCGCAGCCAATGTTTTAGCATGGCCTGACCGGCGGCCCGCAGGGCCGGGCCATGTGCCCTGGCATCCTGCCGGAGGGCCTCGGGGGCAATCCCCGCTTGCGCCAGTTCGGCGCTATGGCCGATCAGCCAGCGTTCGAAATCCGGCAGCATCCCGGCCTCGGGATGGAATTGCAGGCCGAGAATATTGCGGCCCCGTCCGAAGCCCTGCGCTTCGCAGGCGGGGGTCGCGGCGAGGCGCTCGGCTCCGGCAGGCAGTTCGAAGCCCTCGCCATGCCAGTGCAGCACCGGAATGTCCGTGTATGGACGCCCCCGGGGCTGCAAGCGATTTTTTGACTTTGGCAACAGCATTGCGGTCGAGTTCCTTCGTGTATCCGG
>MDTG01016596.1_pt1 | contig 15919 bp, 10 predicted proteins | sample 811421 | NCBI WGS metagenome assembly MDTG01 (sample SAMN05326645, study PRJNA326480) | marine metagenome | isolation source: seawater | place: Pacific Ocean: South East | collected 2011 | reverse complement strand
TAAAACCATAGAAGCCGGTGATATCGATTTGCTGGTGCGGGCCCTGTCCATGGGTAAACTGCACCACGCCATGATGGGCACGGCGGCGGTGGCCATTGGCACTGCGGCAGCCATTCCCGGAACGCTGGTGAATCTGGCGGCCGGTGGTGGTGAGCGGGAATCGGTTTGTTTCGGGCACCCTTCGGGTACGTTGCGGGTAGGCGCACAACCGAAGCAGGAAAATGATAACTGGTTAGTGACCAAGGCTGTGATGAGTCGGTCGGCGCGTATTTTGATGCAAGGAGAGGTGTTGATTCCGGGAGATGTCATCTAACCAGGTCAGGCGCGCCTGACACTACCAGGCGCGCTACTGGACCTACAGGAAAACTTGAACCAGCATACGCAGACCGGTGGTAAGTAAAACCACAGCAAAGACTTTCTTCAGTTTTAACGCATCCAGTTTTGCGGCCAGTGATGCCCCTGCTGGTGCGAACAATACGGTTAACGGCACTATGCAAAGGAAACCCATCAGGTTGACTAATCCAAAGGTGCCATCGGGGGCGTCATATGGTGTGCTGCCCAATACCAACATGGTCAACGCACCCGGTAGCGATATGATTAAGCCTATGGCTGCGGCAGTGCCAACCGCCCTATGGACCGGGTAGTTATACAGGGTGAGTATGGGAACCGAGAGCGTACCACCACCGATACCGACCATGGAGCTGAAAAAGCCGATGGAGGCACCCATCACGGATTGTCCGGCTGTGCCAGGCAGTTTCTGGAACAATGCGGACTTTCCGGTTCGGAACAGCATATTCAGCGCAGACAAGGTTGCGATCACGCCAAACAAAAGAGTAAGCCAGGTACCGTCAACGCGTGTCACCAGCCAACTGCCCGCCAAAACACCAACAAGAATAAACGCGGCCCAGCTTTTTAGAAGGCCAAAATCCACATTCCCTTTTTGATGGTGTGAGCGTATTGAACTGATCGACGTTGGCACGATCGTGGCCAGTGAGGTGGCGGTGGCGATTACCATTGCAGACTCAGGTGATACGCCAAAGACCTGGAACAGGAAAAACAGCACCGGCACAATGACAATGCCACCGCCCACGCCCAACAAGCCTGCTAAAACACCGGCGAAGATGCCTGTTGCAACCAAAGCCAAAAAGGTAGGGATATTATTGGTTATAAAATCAATTAAATTCATCAACGACTACTTCAATCACTACTTCAGCTTCAATGGTAGAAACGCCTGCTATTTCGAAAGTTCTTTTCTTACAATGTCTGCACCTGCTCGCAAGGCATTCAGTTTACCCCTCGCCACTTCCCGGGAAAGCGGTGCCATCCCACAGTTGGTGCATGGATAGAGTTTATCGGCATCCACATACTTGAGTGCGCTCCTGATCGTCGCTGCGACTTCTTCTGGAGTTTCAATGGCCTCGGACGCCACATCAATGGCACCAACCATCACTTTTTTACCTCGAACCAGCGCGAGCAGTTCAATCGGCACACGGGAGTTGTGACACTCCAGCGAGATGATATCAATGCTGGATTGTTGCAGCTTTGGGAAAGTCTCTTCGTATTGCCGCCATTCAGAGCCCAGTGTTTTCTTCCAGTCGGTATTGGCTTTGATGCCGTATCCGTAGCAGATATGCACAACGGTTTCACATTCCAATCCTTCAATGGCTCTTTCCAGGCAGGCAATACCCCATTCACTCACTTCATCAAAAAACACATTAAAGGCAGGCTCGTCAAATTGAATGATATCGACACCCGCTGCTTCTAATTCCCGTGCTTCTTGATTGAGTATTTCGGCAAACTCCCAGGCTAGCTTTTCGCGGCTTTTATAATGATTATCATACAGTGTATCCACCATGGTCATTGGACCTGGCAATGCCCACTTAATCAGTTTGTCCGTTTGCGAACGCAAAAATTTGGCATCTTCAACGAATACCGCGTTAGGTCGGCTGACCGGCCCCACTACCGTAGGCACACTGGCATCGTAGCGATCACGAATCTTTACGGTCTCCCGCTTTTCAAAATCGACACCGTCAAGGTGCTCGATGAAGGTGGTCACAAAGTGCTGACGGGTTTGCTCGCCGTCACTGACAATATCAATACCGGCTTGCTGCTGTTCTTGCAAAGATACGCGCAACGCATCCCGTTTCCCATCAACTAGATTTTTACCCTGCAACTTCCAGGGCGACCAGAGCTTCTCGGGGTCGGCTAGCCAGAAAGGTTTGGGCAAACTTCCGGCGGTAGAAGTAGGTAATAGTATTTTCATAAAGTATGCTGCCTTAGATCCAGATATCATGAGTAATTGGCTGACCAGTTTTCAAGAATCGCGCGATAGGGTTTGATGAAGTGTTCCTCAGCGAACTTACCTTGCTTGATTGCCAATTGGCTGCGCTCTTCCCTATCATAAACAATCTGGGTGATTGAATGATCCTGATGCTTCAAATTGGGTTGAAAGACATTTCCTGCAACTGCATTTGCGTTATAAATCTCTGGTCGGTAGATTTTCTGGAACGTTTCCATCGTGCTAATGGTGCTGATAAGCTCAATATTGGTGTAGTCACTGAGCAAGTCACCAAAAAAGTAAAACGCCAAAGGGGCAACACTGTTGGGTGGCATAAAGTAGCGCACCTCAAAGCCCATTTTTTTGAAATACTGTTCTGTCAGGGACGTTTCATTTGGCTGGTATTCTACACCTAGTACGGGATGCTGATTGTCCGTCCGGCGATACGTTTTGTTGTCCGAAACACTCAGGCAGATAACTGGTGGCTTGTTAAAGTTCTCTTTGTAGGCATCTGAACTCACAAAATCCTTGAATAGTTTTCCATGCAGATCACCAAAGTTATCTGGGATGCTGAATTTAGCCTGACCTTTATTATGAGCCAGTAGCCGCACACTAAAGTCATAGTCTCGCACGTAAGAAGAGAAATTATTACCCACGATACCTTCGATACGCTTGTCAGTTTTGCGATCAATCACATTGGTCTTTAGTATCTCAATTGATGGAAAGTGTTGACCATTGCCTTCGATATCAATATCGACAGAAATGATTTCCAACTCAACAGAGTAACGATCTCCTCGCGGGTTATCCCAATGTGCCAAAGCGTTGAAACGACTATCTATCATTCTTAAAGCGTTGCACAGGTTCTCCCGGCGCCGCTCGCCCCTGGCCAGATTGGCGAAATTGGTCGTGATTCGCGTGCTGTCAGAGGGATGATAGTGTTCATCGAAAGAAATACTATTAACTGTGTATGTAAAAGCGTTGTTCATTGTCATCTGGTGTCCCGTGTCTTGAACTTATAGGTGCACTTTATACACGGGCAAAAGCATGAAAAAAATTGATTTAATCTAATGGATTCATGACCTTTATTCATGAACCAGCTCCCGCCAGAAAGCTCATTCTGAGCGGCTATGTCGTTTCTCCCAGCCATGAATAAAATTAATCGATGTGTGAAAATATACCATTTCCATTCATTTTATAAGTATTCTAAGCTGCTGGGAAAACGTAGCATAGAAGCACGAAACATGGGCTTTTACATGAACATAACTGACACCTCCGACACTGAAATGGCCACCGGGAACTTGCGACCTGCTATCACCCACGTTTGTCAGGTAATAGAGCTAACGCCATTGAACTCAAACACCTTTCAGGTTGAATTGAAATCAACTACCGCCGCCGCTTTGAACTATCAGGCCGGTCAATACCTGCAGCTTGAGCTGGATGTCAACAATGATGGGCATCGGCAATTCTTGTCTTATTCCATTGCCAACCGCTTTGATCACGAACATCCTCGCCGCCTACAGCTTTTTATTCAAAACAGCAGTGAATTTGCAGATAAGATTTTAAAAACTCTCGCCGAACTGGCCAGCAAAAAGAGACCCGTAAAAGTGAGAATGCCCATGGGTCAGGCGTTTTTACAAACCGACCTGAGTTTACCCCATGTAATGATTGCAGCCGGCTCCGGTATTTCCAAGATCAAATGTTTAACGGAAGAATTGCTCAGACGACAACCTGATGCGGATGTGAAAGTTTACTGGTCGAACAGAAAGGTTGGAGACTTTTACCTGCTTGACCAGTTTCAGGACTGGGTAAATCAGAACAACAACCTGAATTTCACGCCGATCCTGGAATCAGCCGAGGCAAACTGGTCCGGCCGTTCGGGTTATATCTATAAAGTGATTGAAGAAGATTTTGAAGACCTCGACGGTACCCAGGTTTATCTGTGCGGTTCGCCACGCATGGTTTACGGCACTATCGTTCAACTCAAAGCCAGCGGGCTGAAAGAAAAAGACTGTTACTCTGATGTTTTTGAATATGCGCCACAAGAACAAAATATAGTGTTATAAATGGATACGGATTCGCATCCATTCGCAAATTAGCAACTCATCTTTCGCATCCTTTCGCACATACAAGCATTTACAACCCAATCCGGTGTGAGTTTGCAAGATACGCACAGAAACTGTCCTCAATCCTGATTGTATCAAGCAGAGGACAACCCGATGACCGCAATTCCGCAAACCAGTACCGAAACAAACCTTGAAAACAAGCCCAAAGCGAAGAAGTCGGTAGCCCTGTCCGGGGTTACCGCTGGCAATACCGCACTGTGCACCGTCGGTATAACCGGCAACGATCTGCATTACCGTGGCTTTGATATTCTGGATTTGGCCGAAGCCTGTGAATTTGAAGAAGTGGCCTATTTGCTGGTACACGGCAAACTGCCCACCCAGGCGGAACTGAAACAATACAAGGTACGCCTGAAATCCCTACGCGGCTTACCTGCCAATGTAAAGGCCGTACTGGAAAGCCTGCCCGCGTCCAGCCATCCGATGGATGTGATGCGCAGCGGTGTATCCGCCCTGGGGTGCGTATTGCCAGAAAAAGACGACCACAGCCTGGCAGGTGCCCGTGAGATTGCCGACCGCCTGATGGCGTCATTGGGCTCTATGTTGTTGTACTGGTATCAGTTTTCCAATAATGGCCGTCGCATCGACGTGGAAACCGACGACGATTCCATTGGCGCCCATTTCCTGCATCTGCTACACGGGAAAAAGCCATCTGCCAGTTGGGAGCGCGCCATGCACACCTCCCTGATCCTTTATGCTGAACACGAATTCAATGCTTCCACCTTTACCAGCCGCGTGATCGCCGGCACCGGCTCTGATGTCTACTCCGCCATTACCGGTGCCATCGGCGCGCTGCGCGGCCCCAAACACGGTGGCGCCAACGAGGTCGCCTTCGACATCCAGCAACGTTATGAGTCTGCAGATGAAGCGGAAGCGGATATTCGTGAACGAGTCGCCAACAAGGAAGTCATCATCGGTTTCGGCCATCCGGTGTATACGGTCAGCGATCCACGCAATACCGTGATCAAGAATGTGGCCCGTGAGCTGTCTCACGATCTAGGATCCACCAAGATGTTTGACATTGCTGAACGGCTGGAACAAGTGATGTGGGACAGCAAGAAGATGTTCCCCAATCTGGACTGGTTCTCGGCGGTTTCCTACAACGCCATGAGTGTGCCAACCGCCATGTTTACCCCGCTTTTTGTGATTGCGCGTACGGCCGGCTGGGCTGCTCACATTATTGAGCAACGGATTGATAACAAGATTATCCGGCCTTCGGCTAATTATGTAGGTCCTGAAGATCAAGCGTTTATCTCAATCGACCAACGCTCTTAATCGGTTTTTTAATGGAGTACGAATCGTCATTCAAGCCGCCCATTCGCCGCCCGCTGGTGGCCAATCGTGGCGACATTGCAACCCGCATCTGCCATGCAGCGCGAGAGCCGGATTGACTTGCAGCAACTGGACTGAGGCCTGGAGAGACAAAGCTTATGTACGAAACTGTCGTGATCAACAACACCCTGTCATTCGACAATCCGAATTTACATCACCAGTTGGTGATGGATCTGACCCGGCTGACCACCACATTGCGGGTGATTAGCCCATCTCGGTGCGCATCGATAGCTGCCCTGCTGGTTCATAACGCGCGCACCGCTATTAAGGCATTGAACTGTGAAGATGTGAGTCTGGCCCGCATTCAGGCGTTATCGCATCCACGCTGCCAACATCCCCGCTCCCATGGAGCCACTTTATTCGGGCTTGGCAGTCACCACCCTGTCAGTGTGGACTGGGCAGCCTGGGCCAACACTCTTGCTGTCACTATCGATTCGGCGAAAGAACAAAAGATATACGAGAATGCGCTGACGCCGGCCCTAGTCGCCGTTGCCCAACACGCCGGAGCCGATGGTGATGAGCTATTACAAGGTATTGCCGTCGCGCTCATCAGTTATCAGGAGCTGAGCAAAGTAAATCAGCTTCAGGATTCCAAGTCGCCAGACGGTCTTTGCGCTGCTCTGGCCATCGCTTGCGGAATGGGTCGCTGCCTGCACCTATCTGAACGCTGTGTAATGCAATCGCTGCGACACGTTTTGGAAAATTCAATCTGGCATCGAATGAATATCGCCGACATTGCTTTTCAGGTAATAGGCTGTGTTGATCGAAGTATGCGTTCTGAATACCCCTCTGCCTTCAAGGCAGCGCACACATCAGCCAATACGTTCAACTGCATTGGCAGGTTGAATGACAGCATCCTTTTGGACGCTCTGGTAGACGACATTTTTCTGTTCTCGACCGAAACGCAGAACTGGATCAGCAGCCCACTGCAAGAGTCATTTACAGAATTAATTCAACACCTTCCGCAACTGAATTATGCCGAGGTCATGGAACTCAATCCGAAAGCTGACAGGATACAACTAACCCGTTGTGAGCCCAACGCCAGAGGCATTTTCTGAAAAACTATAACAATAGTTGTATTATCGCTCTTACCCGGACTGGCTCACCATCCGGGCTTTTTTTTGATTTTGGATAACAACCCCATGGCTACCCTGGAACGCTCCCATCTTGAAATCATCCTGGCCGTCGAAGAACTGGGCTCATTGACCTCCGCCGCCGGCAAGCTGAACCTAACCCAGTCCGCTCTCAGCCATGCTGTTCGTAAACTGGAGGATCAGTTCGACCTGAAAATCTGGGTGCGGGAAGGTCGCAATCTGCGTCTAACTCAGGCCGGAGAATACCTGCTGGCAGTCGCCAACCGACTGGTGCCGCAACTGGATTACGCGGAGGAACGCCTGCGCCAGTTTGCCTGTGGTGAACGGGGCACCTTACGCATCGGCATGGAATGCCACCCCTGCTATCAATGGCTGCTGAAAATCGTGTCTCCTTACTTGGCAGCCTGGCCAGGTGTGGATGTCGATGTGAAGCAGAAATTTCAGTTCGGCGGCATCGGCGCCCTGTTCGGCTATGAAATCGACATGCTCGTCACACCAGACCCCTTGTACAAGAAAGGCCTGCATTATGTACCGGTCTTCGATTACGAACAGGTTCTGGTGGTGGGGCCGAATCATCCATTGCGTCAGCATCAAACCATACAGGCCGCGCAACTGGCCAATGAAACCCTGATCACCTACCCCGTTGAAACAGACCGACTCGATATCTACACACAATTCCTTCACCCGGCTGGCATCAGCCCAAAGCGAAACAAGCCCATCGAAACCACCGACATCATGTTGCAGATGGTGGCCAGCGATCGCGGTGTGGCGGCTTTACCCCGCTGGCTGGTGGAGGAATACTCGGAAAAGTTGGATGTAAAAGCGATTAAGCTGGGCAAAAAAGGTATCGCCAAACAGATCTTTTTGGGCTTCCGAGAAGCCGATGTGGAACTCGATTATCTACACGCCTTTGTTGACATGGCCTGCCTGCATCGTGATCGGCACACCTAGACAGCAGTACTGGATCCGTCAAGACGAAATCGCACAAACAAACCATATATGGCCCTTTACTTGTCATTGGATACAATATATGGTGCTTTTAGCTGGTGGATGCCGCATGAATCAGGCATCTGAAAAGGGAATCCGGTGCAAATCCGGAACTGACGCGCAGCGGTAAGGAAGAACAAAAGCGACAGGGTAACCCCCAGGCACTGCTCCAATCGGAACAGCAAGCCGTCGCCGTAGGCCAACCTGCTACCAAACCAATCCGGTAGTAGATCAGCTTCCAAGTCCGAAGACCTGCCAGTAATACACACTTCAGTCCTCGCGTACAGGATTCTGGAGCAATCGTCTTCGGCCCGTTGGGGTTGATGCGCCTGCCCAATCCGTCCGCCCGGACTGTTTTCCCCGCGAAGAAACAAATGCGAAAACAGCTAAAAGGACAGGCCGATGAATCCAACCACCTCCCCCCTTTCATCTTTCAGCCAGCGCACTGAATCCAGCACCGTTCCGCCTTCACAATGGTTCGTGGTGAAACGAAACGGCCAGGCTGTATCCTACGATGCCAGTAAAATCGCCGTGGCCATGACCAAAGCCTTTCTCGCAGTAGAAGGTCAGCAGGCATCCAGCTCTACACGCGTACGCGGTGCGATTGACAGCATCACCCAGGACATCAGCCGACGCATCCAGCGCAGACTGCCCAGTGGTGGCAGTGTCGATATCGAAGACATCCAGGATCTGGTGGAATTGGGCCTGATGCGTCACAGCTTCCAGAAAGTGGCCAGAGCCTACGTCATTTATCGGGACGCCCAGCAACAGAAGCGGGCAAGCGAGCAACCGGCAGCCCCCACTGATGGCCTTCAGGTGATCGGTGTCGACGGGCAAACCACGGTGCTGGATCTGCAGGCTGTGGACGACATTGTGAGCTGGGCCTGTACTGACATTGCTGACGTGGATGTAGAGCGACTACAGAAAAACGTTCGTAAGGCACTATTCAATGGCATGAAAGCCGAAGACGTTTCCAGCGCCCTCATCATGACCGCCCGCTCGCTGATTGAATCCGACCCCGGCTACTCCCAGGTATGTGCCCAACTGCTGCTGCACAAACTCTGGAGTGAAGTGGTGAACGGCCTGCAACTGAACAGTGTGGTACCACAGCACTACGAAGGCGAGTGCTATGGCCATCTGCTCACTCAAGGCATCGAAACCGGTATCGAGCACGAGCTGTTGACTCCGGATCTGCGTTCATTCGACTTGGACCAACTGGCAGCTGCCTTGCAACCGGAGCGGGATCGTCAGTTTACCTATCTGGGGCTGCAAACCCTGTATGATCGCTACTTTCTCCATACGGACAAGGTTCGTATCGAACTGCCGCAAACGTTTTTCATGCGGGTGGCCATGGGCCTGGCCATGAACGAAGACAACCCCACTGCCCGCGCCATCGAGTTTTACGATGTGCTATCCAGCTTTGACTACATGGCCTCCACACCCACGCTGTTCAACTCCGCGACCCTGCGCTCGCAATTGTCTTCCTGTTACCTGACCACGGTGCCGGATGATCTGGATGGTATTTACAACGCAGTGAAGGAAAATGCCCTGCTGAGCAAGTGGGCTGGCGGCTTGGGCAATGACTGGACGCCGGTAAGAGCATTGGGCTCACACATCAAGGGTACCAACGGCGAATCCCAGGGCGTCGTGCCTTTCCTGAAAGTCGTCAACGATACTGCCGTCGCCGTGAATCAGGGCGGCAAGCGCAAGGGGGCTGTATGTGCCTATTTGGAATCCTGGCATCTGGACATTGAAGAGTTTCTGGAGCTGCGTAAAAACACCGGTGATGAGCGGCGCCGTACCCACGACATGAATACGGCCAACTGGATTCCTGACCTGTTCATGAAACGGGTGATCAACGATCAGGATTGGACGCTGTTTTCACCCGGGGACACGCCTGATCTGCACGATCTTTATGGGCGTGCTTTTGAAGAACGCTATGAACACTATGAAGAACTGGCCCGATCCGGCCAGCTCAAACTGCATCGGACCCTTCCCGCCACCCAGCTGTGGCGCAAAATGCTGTCTATGCTGTTTGAAACCGGCCATCCCTGGATCACCTTCAAAGATCCCTGCAACCTGCGCTCCCCGCAACAACATGTTGGCGTAGTGCACTCCTCCAACCTGTGTACCGAGATCACCCTCAACACCAACGACGACGAAATAGCGGTGTGCAATCTGGGATCGGTGAATCTGGTGCAACACATCGAAAACGGTGTGCTGAATCAGCAGCGTCTGGAGAAAACCATCCGTACTGCCGTACGCATGCTCGACAACGTTATCGACATCAACTACTACGCGGTGGACAAGGCGCGCAATGCCAACATGCGTCATCGCCCTGTGGGCCTGGGCATGATGGGTTTCCAGGATGCGCTTTACGCTCTGGGCATTCCCTATAGCAGCGCTGAAGCGGTTCACTTTGCCGATCAGTCCATGGAGTTGATCAGCTACTTCGCCATCAGTGCGTCATCCGAGCTGGCCGCAGAACGGGGCCGCTATCCCAGCTACAGTGGCTCCCTGTGGGATCAGGGTATTCTGCCCATCGATTCCCTGAATCTGCTGGCGGAAGCCCGTGGCAGCGAATACTGCACCTTCGATACCCAGTCGCAACTCAACTGGGAAGCACTACGCCAGGCCGTAGCCAAAAATGGAGTGCGCAATTCCAACATCATGGCCATTGCGCCCACGGCCACCATTTCCAACATCATCGGGGTCTCGCAATCCATTGAGCCCAGTTACCAGAACCTGTTTGTGAAATCCAATCTGTCCGGGGAATTCACTGTGATCAACCCCTGGCTGGTGAAAACATTAAAGGAACACTCGCTGTGGGATGAAGTCATGATCAGCGACCTGAAATATTTCGATGGCTCCCTGACGCCCATTGAACGGGTGCCCGATGAAATCAAACAGCTCTACGCTACGGCGTTTGAAATCGACTCACGCTGGCTGGTGGAAGCAGCAGCGCGACGACAGAAATGGATTGATCAAGGTCAAAGCCTGAACCTGTACCTGGCCGAACCGTCCGGCAAAAAGCTGGACAATTTGTACAAACTGGCCTGGTCACGGGGCTTGAAAACCACTTACTACCTGCGCTCTCTGGGTGCCACGCACATGGAAAAGAACGCCGATCGCACAACCGCCAGTGAACAGACTGCTGACACGGAATCCGTTCAGTTCTGCTCTATCGATGATCCCGACTGCGAGGCTTGCCAATAATGAGTAACTACAATAAAACACCTTCAACTACCTGGGATGACCCCTTTGTCGTCGCCATTCCGGCTTCAGACTATTCTCTGTTTTCTGATGGAGCGAACAGGTCCATACAACAAATGCCTGCAGAGGAAGTAGCAGAAGCGCCGGAGCAGGATTCGCTGATTTCTATCGAAATCAGCCTGACGGCAGAAGAACTCAGATCCCTGCCGCCTATCAATCCAGAAGACAAACGCATCGTCAATGCCAAGACCGACATCAATCAACTGGCGCCGTTCAAGTATCCCTGGGCCTGGGAATTTTTTCTCAATGCCAACAAGAATCACTGGACACCGCTGGACATCAATATGTCGCGGGACATTCACGATTTTCATCACCGCCTAACCACGGAAGAACGTCATGTCTACACCAATGTACTGGCGTATCTGACCACCTCCGATATTCTCGCCATGCGCAACATTGGGCTGGCGGTGATGGAAAAAATGAGCGCGCCGGAACTGCAGATTTATCAGGCCCGGCAGGTGTACGAAGAAGCGCTGCACACCTGGACCTACCAACATTGCATCGAAACCATCGGTCTGGACCAAAGTGAAATCTACAACCGCTATCGCGTAGTACCGGAGATTCACGCCAAGATCCGCTTAGCCAACGCCCGTTTGAGCAGCGTGTTACGTTCAGACCTGAACCTGGGCAACCGTGACGACCTGGAACAGTTCGCCATGTCCTACCTGTTTTTCGCAGCTATATTCGAAGGATGCTGGTTCTACAACGGATTCAGTCCGATCTTCGCGCTGCAACGGCGAGGTCTGATGACCGGAACCGGTGAGCAGTTGCAATACATTCTGCGGGATGAAGTACAGCACTGCGCTTTTGGCTTGCGCGTCGTACGGCAGTTGTTGCAGGAAGAATCCATTACGCTGGATCCGAAAGCCGTACAGGCTATGTTTGAAGAATCTGAATCGGCCGAAACCGCTTATGCCAATTATCTTTTAAAAGATCCGATTCTGGGTTACAGCGCAGAGGATCACATTGGGCAATTCCGTTTTATCGCCAATCGACGTGCCAAGCAGCTGCAACTGACCGAGCCTTTCCCAGGGGCCACCAATCATTTGGACTGGTTGGACGAACAGGCCAGTATGAGAAAGGAAAAGAACTTTTTTGAGACGCGAGTTACGGAATATCAGACTGGAGCATCTTTGAGTTGGTAAACATACAGATATCATTAAGGGCACAGAGAAGAAAGAGCCGGAACTTTTGAGGAACGAGTTCGATTTCCACCTAGCGTTAGAACATGGGATAATTATTAGTTCACTAAAATCTGATAGGCATAAAAGCCAGGCGCACGGAGACAATTCGTTTAAGCTACGCTCAGAAACTCTGCACGTTGGAATTTTTCGGAACCCTATTTGACAGTGTTAGTCGACTCCCACTGTATACGGTGAAATTTGTGGCGTAGCGGTAGGGCATACGAAATTCACGTTGCCGCCACAATTACTGCGAGAATAGCTACGAGGCCCAGCTTCAGGCAAGCTTAGTCTATTGTCAAAATCTTCATGCGTTACTTCCTCAATTAAGTTTAGCTTCGCTACGCAAGCTGAATGCACGCGCTTGGTCCGAAGCAGGTTCATTAACTAAGGACGACCTATGCCACTACTCTCCATCCTTAAACCTCACGATGCAAAGCGATTTGATCTGCCACCTGTTTACACAAAGCAAGAGCGCCTAATTAATTTTCAGTTAACCTCTGACTTAAAGCGCTCTCTCACCCACATGACTGACGATATCAATAAGGTGTGTTTCGTCTTGCAGTATGGTTACTTCAAAACCAATGCCCGCTTTTATAGTTCAACCAAATTCAGAAAGCGTGACATCAAGTACGTTTGTAACCTGTTGTCCTGCAAGATGGTAAAAACTGAGGGTTACAACAGCACCACCAACAGTCGGCATCGGCAACGCATTCTCAATTCGAGAGGGTGGGAGCCGTTTAGTGAGTCTCATCGGTCTCTACTCGCCGAATACGCCCACAAGCAAGCCTCAAATCAACTGGATCCCTGCAAACTGTTTATGGCGCTGGTGGATCTGTGTTGGGATCGCCAGATTACGGTTCCTGGTTATTATGCCTTGGCCACAATCGTGACGGATGCATATAACTCGGCAGAGGAATCCGTTATTCAAATGCTCTCCTGCGCCTTGAATAACACTTATCGAGACAACTTGGATGAGTTACTGGTTCCGGGTATAAAAGTTGGTTCCCGCCACCAACCCCCGATAACTTCCCTGAAGAAAGTCGAACAGAGCATTAGACCCGGCAAATTGGTTGAAGCCATAAGAGCAGCTCAGATATTTCAATCAGCGTACATTACCCAAGAACCGGTGTACGAACATATTACGTTATCAGATCAAGCCACCCGCTATTACGCAGATTGGTTGATTAAGGCCGATTATCAGCAGATCATGCAGTTTCCCAATCGGGATAAGGTGTATCTACACTTGCTGGCCTTTATCAAAGACCAGTACTTCCGTCGCCAGGACGCGCTTGTCAAAGCGTTTCTCAAGGTGGTCACAGCCGCCTTACATAGCATCCAGTCAAAGGTTCGTGATCAGGACGAAGCCAACAAGAAAGAGCGTATGGAGGCCTTACAAACACTCAATCAATCGCATAAATCTTACATGGCGTTCGCCAATGCGGTGATTAGTATTGTAGGGAGCAAAGAAACTGGGCCTAATGAGAAATACTATCGCATTGAGGAACTGGTTCATGAGTTTGGCGGTGTTTCCATCGAAGACCAAGACCGCCTCGGCAACCTGGATGAGTACCTGAGCAAAGAAAGCCGAAATCAGTCGTTCTATGATTTGATGGAGAAAGAAGCACAAAAGCTGGAGCGCCGGGTACTGAACATTGTTCGGTTCCTGGAATTTGATACCTCAACCAGTGATCCTGATCTGATTGAAGCCATCGACTATGTACTGAAAGATCCCAATACCTTTCTGGAAGACGCACCGACCGAGTTTTTGAAGTCGAATGAGCAGAACGTCATCCGCCGTGATGACCAGATCGTTCCGGCGCTCTACAAATCACTACTGTTCTTTCATATGGCCAAGGCCATTAAAGGCGGTCGGCTGAACCTGAAACATTCTTATGAATATCGGGCCATTCAGAACTATTTACTGGATCTACGTTATTGGGAAGAGAATCGAGATCGCATATTGAAAGAAACCGGATTAGACCGATTCAAAGACGGACGATCCTATTTAGAACTACTGAAAGCAGTCATACACGGCAAATATGAGTCTGTGAATGAGCGCATTCTGAATCAGGAGAACCCCTACTTCACGATCAATCGCCATGGGCAACCGAGTATCAGGACACCCAGCGTGGAATCCCAAGACCGAGAGTATATTTCCGATACCTTGTCGTCATCTGGCTACGTCCCCGTACTGGACGTGCTTAGGGAAATCAATGGAGCTACGGGCTTTACGGATTCTCTCAAGCATCACAGCAATAAAAATGTGAAGATGAAGCCTGAAGAGGACGTATTTTTAGCAGGAATCATCGGCAAGGGTTGCAATATAGGCATTGGCAAACTCTCCAAGATTTCTACCGGCATTAAAGAGCACCTACTACATAATACAGTGAACTGGTGTTTTAGCTTGAAAAACCTCCATGATGCGAACAACACCTTGGTGGAGGCCATTGGTAAGCTGGCTTTGGCCAATAACTTCTTAACCAAACCCGCTGTACTGCATTCCAGCAGTGATGGCCGAAAAGTGAATGTGAGTGTGGATGCTCTTCACGCCAACTACTCCTTCAAGTACTTTGGTAAGGACCAGGGAGTGACCCTGTATACCTTTATTGATGAGCGTCAGGCAATCTTCCACTCTACAGTATTCAGTGCCTCTGACCGTGAAGCGGCTTATGTTCTGGACGGCTTAATGCATAACAGCGTGCGGCCGAACCAGATTCATTCCACTGACACCCATGGCTATACGGAAAAGATTTTCGGCGCAAGCCATATGCTGGGGGTTGATTTTGCACCCAGGTTAAAAGACCTTTCAAGACAGCGTATATACGCCTTCTCAGCCAGGAAAACCTTTCAGAAGAAAGGCTATGCCCTCATTCCCACCAGAACCATCAACAAGAACTTGATACTGAAAAACTGGGAAGATATTCTTCGCTTTATGGCGACCATCAAGACCCATCACGCTACAGCATCTCAGTTATTCAAAAGATTAAGTTCTTATTCAAACCAGCATCCACTGTATGAAGCACTACAGGAATTTGGTCGAATCATTAAGACCCAATTTATACTGACCTACTTCAATGATGTGGCTTTGCGCCAACAGATCCAAAAACAACTGAATCGGATTGAACTGTCGAACAAGTTTTCCCATGCGGTATTCTTCGATAACGACCAGGAGTTCCAGGATGGTGAGCCGGAAGACCAACAATTATCAGCCGCATGCCAGGTCATCATTCAGAACAGCATAATTCTGTGGAATTATCTGTTCCTATCCAAGTTGATCATGGAAACGGAGGATAAAGAGCACAGGCAGCAGATCATTGACTGTATCAGTCATGGATCGGTTATTACCTGGAAACATGTGAATCTACGAGGTGAGTATAATTTCACCAGAAAAGCAGCTAATGAGGCTCAGTTTGACTATAAAAAGATCCGTTCGTGGAGGTTTTAACCTCTGAAGCCGTAAAACCGGCAAAATAACGGAGATATTATTCCTATATATTTCATGTGGTTAGAGGTCAAAGTGTGGCAAAAACCTCCCTATATTGTTGGTGACCCTACATTGAGGAAGGACAGCAGTTCAATAATAACGCATCAATCATTCTGATGGAAAAAATGAGCTTGTTGCTGAACGCTGAATCCCTAAAAAAGGGAAAG
>MDTG01431270.1_pt1 | contig 15920 bp, 18 predicted proteins | sample 811421 | NCBI WGS metagenome assembly MDTG01 (sample SAMN05326645, study PRJNA326480) | marine metagenome | isolation source: seawater | place: Pacific Ocean: South East | collected 2011 | reverse complement strand
CTTTTTTTTATCTTTTTCTAGCTCATAGTTTAAATACATAGGTTTAACAACCATTTTTGAATTATTGAAAAATGAGTGTTCTGCAATTTTAGTATTTGTTTTTTTGATATACTCCAATTCATGTAGAGAATTTAATGCTGTCAAAAACTCTATACCAAGCTTGGATAGGGTAACTAACGATCTAAAATATGATACTAAATATTTATAAACTTTAAGGTTATCAAAAAAATATTTTTCTTTATATATAATTTCACATTGAAATTTATCGATTATCATTTTTTGGTAACTGATTTGCTTGTTGTTATGAAAAAAAACTATATTATTAGTTATTCTTTTTTCATTGTTATTTAAAAAAAATATACACCAATGATAAAAGTTATTTAATCTCGTATCATGTTCAGTTTCATGGTCTATCTTGGGAATGGAATCCAGGTAAATTAATGTTTTATTTTTTAAGTTTGCTTCTTTTTGAGAAAAATAAAATTTAAAATTATAAATGAATTTTATATTTTGATATGTGAAATTTAATATTAAATATAATTTCCATAAAAAATTTGATTTTGTGAAATTAACATTTATTCCATTTTTATTTATAATATTTAAACAATCACTTGGTAAAGGAAAAAAGAAAGACTTCTTCGTATCAATACATTGCAAAATTTTTTGATTAAAATATTTATTATTTATTAAATGGTTGAAAAGATATTGAATACTAAAAACTTCTATATTTACATTTTTTTTATTTTTAAAATTTTCTATTTTGTCACTTAAATTTTTCTCTAATTCACTTTTAACTTTGTACAATTGATATTCTGATGATTTATTAATTGATTTAAAATTATTATTTCCTAAAAATGTGTGTCCAAATAAGACTAAATTTAAAATATAATTGAAAATTTTTTTCATTATTTTTTAAAAAAATTGTAAATAAATTTTTTGTGATCAAAAAATTTTAACTTTTGTATTAGATAAATAAATAATATGAAAATTATAACCTTAACTATTAAAAAAATTGAAAATACATTAAATTCATAATTATTTATTATTATGTACTGGAAGAATGAAATAACTACCATTGAAATTAATATGAAATTTATTCCAAATCTTTCGTATTTTATATTTAAAAATTTTTTACAATAATTTTTTTGTATAACCAAAACTATCAGTGAAGAAAACAGTGTTGCAATAGCAACGCCTTCAAAGCCTATAAGATTTATAAAAAAAATACTCATAAAAAAATTTATAACAATGCTCAATAAAAATATATTTCCAGCAAACCAGGTTTTTTTAAGATATATAATTTGCGTTCCATATATTTTCCCAAAAAACAATGAAAAATAATAAAGTGATAATAAAATTATAATATTTTCAGCTCCATAATATCTTTCGTCAATCAAAAAAAAGTAAATTATATCGTTAAATAAAATTATAAATAAAGCTGATAAAGCTGAGATATACAAATATGGAGTTAAATAATTTTTAATATTTGTAATACCAGAAAATAATTTTTTATTCAGTTCAGTGATAAAAACTTTATCTAAAGATGTAGTTAACTGAAAGATAAAATATGCAATAGATTGTGCAATAGCATAAATACCGGTGTTTGCTGACACTGATAACAATGTTATTATTATTTTATCAATTTTTGTATTTAACTGCCCAAGAAGAATTCTAAATATCAAGGGATATGAAATCTTGAGGACGTTTAAAACACTTTCAATACTAAAAACAATCTTATTATACCTAATTTGATAAATTAATATAAAAAGAAAAATTATTACGTTTGCAACTAACAAAGAATATACCAGAGAAAAAATTTGATAATTATTGAATAATAAAAATAGTGCAAGAAATAGGTATAAAAAATTTTTTAAAAATAAAAAAATACAATATTGATAGCTTTTTTTTTCATTTACTAGAAAACTCAAATAATATTTTGAGATAAAATCTAAAGATATTGCTAACATCAATATTCCCCAATAACTCTTACCAGAATACTGTGTAATTTTCTTAAAAATATAATCTTCGAAATAAAAATTTATTGAAACTATAAAAAATAATATGATTAAAATAAATAACTGTATACTATTAAGTAATTTATATTTATTTAATTCGCTCCTACATTCAAAATAATTACGTTTGAAACCAATTAAACATCCTAAGTTGGATATGGCTATGATAAATGTAGCAATTGCTTGAATAAAAATATAATTACCAAATTCTGACGGGTTAATAGACTTTGTAATTAAAGGATAAAGTATAACAGGTACTGCTAATGTGAAAAGATTTAATAAAAGATAATTCCTTGAGGATTTAATTTCTATTTCTTCCATTTTTTTTTATTATTTATTTGAAATAACTGTTCCATTAATTTCCAATCATTCATATCATCAACGTCTACTGATTTATGAAATGGTAATTTATAACCCAAAGTTTTTTTAAAATTGAAATTTTTTTGGTTTAAAAAATTTTTAGAAAAACAATACAATTGTCCCGCATCGTAAAAATATTTTTTTTTTGATAAAATTAAATTTCTTATTTTTTTATTGGGAAGTATAAATTTTTTTTTATTTAGCTCTAAGGACCAATTCACTGGCTTGGGGAATGAGGAGATTGTCATTACACCGCAATTTTTATTTTTTTTTAGCAAACGACTGCATGCAATTAAGTCTTTTACCTCAATTAAAGGCGAGCATGGAAGTATACACCAGTACTCATCATAAACGAGACTATATTTTATTTGAAATTCTTTTTTTACAAATTTAATTACTGAAAATAAATCTACATTATCTCTGCACAATAGTTTTGGTCTTTTAAATTCAGTTGACACTCCAATTTTTTTTCCAATATTTATTATTTCTTCAGAATCTGTCGATATATGAATTTTTTTAAATAACTTAGACTTGGTTGCTATTTTTAGTGGATATAAAATTATAGGTAACCCATTAAGTTTTTTTTTATTCTTATTAGGTATTCTTTTTGATCCAGATCTAGCTGGTACGATTAAAATTCTTTTCATTAAAAAATTAATTGAATTTTGTAAAAATTGGTTTTACAATTTTTCCTTTTATTAACTTATCTATGTTTGTTTTATTAATTTTTTTAGAGAAAATAAGACTTTTTTCAAAAGCCTTTATAAAAATATTTAGTTCTTTTTTATTATGACTATATGATGGTATAAAAAAACCTTGAAATAAAATTCTATTTTTAATCATTTCTTGCATAAATAACGTCCTAAGTTTATCTGATGGCTTATTTCGATTTAAAAAAACAAACGATAATAACCAGTCAGAATTGACGATTTTAATGTTATTTTCAAAATTATGTTTAATAATTAAACTTTGACAATTTTTAGACAATTCTCTTAATATTTTTTTGTTTTTTTGAATTACTTTTTTTGTTTTAAATATTTTCAAAGTTGCCAAAAAAGCGCGTAACGGTCCAGTTTCCGCACCATGAGTGGACGATATTAGAAAAACTCTTGGACTGTGTTTTTGTTCTAATCCCCCAAGCTCCATAACATTTTTTGTTCCTGTAAGTGCGCAGAAAGAGTATCCATTTGCAAGACCCTTGCCCCACGTTGTCAAATCTGGTTTCAAATTATACTTAACTGTTGAGCCAGGTAAAAATGTTTTAAAACCAGTGACCATTTCATCTGTAATGAATAATGCTCCATTTTTTTTTATAATCTTTTCAGCTTGTTTTAAATAATTAGAAACTTTTATTTTACATTTACAAAAGGTATTACAGTAATTTTTTTCAGGTTCTAAAATTACACATGCAATTCTATTTTTATATTTTTTGAAAATCTCTTTTAAACTATCAATATTACATTGATTAAAAGTAATTGTTTTATTAGAGATAGATGATGGAATACCAGCATTACATTTTTGTTTTGACATAAACCAATCATCGTAACTATAAAAAAAATGCTCTTTGGGAAAAGCTACTAAGTCTCTATTCGTATAAGCTCTTGCAAGTTTAATTGCAGCCGTAGTAACAGTCGATCCATTTTTTGCAAACTTAATCATCTGATGATTTGGCACTAAATTTAAAAATTCTTTTGCAACCTGAAATTCTAAAATCGATGGACGATTAAAGTTTAATCCTTTATCTAACTCTTTTTTTACCTGATTGTTAATATATTTGTTGGCATGACCAATGCTCACTGATGACAAACCCATTCCACAATCTAAATATTTTTTATTATCTGTTCCATATACATAACAACCCGAACCTTTGATTATCGCTGGAGGCGCGTTACTTGTAAATTGATTGTCTGCTTTCGAATAGGTATGACAACCTCCGGGAATAAGTTTTTTATAATTTAAAAAGAATTTTGACATTTAAATTTTATCACCAGGAAAGTAACTTTTTTTAGCAATTTTACCTAGGACTTTATCATACATTTTAAGAGGAGAGCCAGTTGCTGGCCTTACAATTTTAATATTTTTTTTGGTAATTACTTCGCCTTTGTTAATTTTAGATGATACGAAAATAGATCTCCTGTATTTAAGTGACTTAATCTCATTTTTATTCGGTTTCAGCATGTAATTACCAAGGACTTTGGGAGTTTGTTTACAAAGATACACAAAGCTTTTCATGTTATTTTTATCAGTAGAAAAGAAATTATCAACAGAGTTAATTTTTCTACTTATAATAAAATGTTTTTCTATAATACAAGCTCCTTTACTAATTGCAACAATTGCCGCAAGTGGATCTTCAGTGTGATCAGAAAATCCAATTTTAATATTTTTAAATACTTTTTTTAAAGTCTCAATAGAGTTTATATTTGCATCTGCATTTTTACACGGGTAATCAACTGTACATTTAAGCAAAGCAATATTTTTTTTATTTTTAAAAATTTTTAAAGCATTTTTTATTTCTTTTATACTTGCTGCTCCAGTAGATATAATAACCGGTTTTTTTGTCTTTGCTAACTTTCTAAGTAATTGTAGATTTGTTATCTCTAAAGATGCAACTTTATAGGCTGGACAATTTAATTTTTCTAGAAATTCTACTGTGCGCTCACTGAACGGAGATGAAAAGCACAATATTTTTTTTTTTTTACAAAAACTAAATATATTTTTATGCCATTTCATCGGCGTTTGTCCTTTTGAATAAACATCATGTAAATATTTATTCTTCCATTTATTAGAAACATTTCTAATTTTAAAACTATTTTTTTTTACATTTAGAGTTAGATCGCCAGGTTCATATGATTGTAATTTGACTGCATCAACACCACAGTTTTTTGCAGCTAAAATTGTTTTCTTTAAAATAGATAATTTTCCATTATGGTTTCCTGAAATTTCCGCCACGATGAATGGGTTTTTTGGCGAGATTTCAAAATTTTTAATTCTCATTTAGTAAGCCCATTTTATTATACTTGTTCCAAAAATAAATCCTGCTCCAACACCACTAATCAGTACATTGTCACCTTTTTTAATTTTCTTTTTTTTTATAGCTTCTGCTAAGGTAATACCAATAGACGCGTCAGCAGTGTTTCCATATTTGTCAGCTGTAATATAAGTTTTACTTGACGGAATTGACAGTCTACTAAGTAAAAAATCTATTAATTTTTTATTTGCTTGATGAAAAATAAAAAAATCAATATCACTTAGTTTAAGTTTTGCGATTTTAAGGGTTTGTTTGATATTTTTAGGTTGATATGTGACAACTTGTTTCCATACTTCTAAACCGCTTACCTCATAAAATTGCTTATATATTTTTTTTTGATTATACGAGTTTGCATAACTAGATCCACCGCCTCGCATTCTAACAGCATCATATACTCTTGTGTTACTAATTATTGATGATCCTAAATGACCGTAATTTTTTTTCACCCCTGATACGATTGCTGCACATGCGCCATCTCCAAAATATATTGAGCTTGAAGGGTCTTCCCAATTTATAAATGGCGCTTGTTTTGCAACACCTACAACCAAAATATTTTTATTTGATGAATTAACACTATTAAACGCAATATTTAGACCTGTTTGAAAGCCCGTACAATTCGCCATTACATCAAAACAGCCTGGATCTTCCAGCTTTAGCAATTGAGCTATCTTACATGCCAATGCTGGATAAATATAATCACCACTAAAAGTACAACATATGACCTGGTCTATTTTTATTTTAAATTTCAAATTTTTAATTGCTTCAAGAGAAGCTCTATGTCCCATGTAGGAAGCCGTCTCTTTTTTGCTAGATATCCTTCTAAATTTAATGCCTGTTTTTCTGAAAATTTCATTTGGATTGAGATTATTTGACTTAGATAATTCTAGATTTCCTAATTTTTTTTTTGGTACATAATACCCTAAACTAATTATACCTGGTGATTTCACAAAACTGATCCTATAGAAATTTCTTGTCCGGTAATATAATAATTTTCTTTGTCACTTAAAAACTTAATTAAGTTTGTTAATGCATTGATTTTTACGATTGGTATATCTTGAAGAGATAATATAGTATTTTTCCATGCCTTACCTCTTTTTTTTGTCTCTAAATTTTGAATGAGATACGGAATTATTACATTTGCATTAATTTTAAATTTTAAATTTTCTTTAGCTAATATTTTAGTAAATGAAGAAACGGCAGATTTTGATGCGGAGTAAACTGAAGATCCCTGAAGATTTTTTTTATAAGAAATGCTAGAAAAATTAATTATAGAACCAGATTTTTTTTTTATAAAATATTTTAATATTTCTTTATTACTTATAAAAATAGACTTCAAGAAATTGTTAAAATTATTTTCATATTCAAAATTTTCATTCATATTATAAACTAGACCCCCTCCCCTGGTACTACCTGAAAGACATATAAGAGTATCAATTTTTTTTTCTTTTTTTACAATATTTCTAAACCAATCCTTTATCTCGTTTGCTTTGCAGGCATCTACTACCGTATGTTGGAAATTTTTATTTTTTAATTTAAATTTAGATCTTGAACACCCATAGATTTTAATATTCTTATCTTTAAGCAATTCTAATTGTATTTTTTTAGCTATCGATCCACTAGAGCCTATAATACAAAATATTTTCAACTTTAATTTAAAAAAATTTTAAACTTTGTTTTTTAAAAATTTTTTTAATCCACCTAATGTTAGTTTATGGTTATTTTTTTTAAACTCTGGTATTTCATTTAATATAATGAAAAAATCTTTTTTAATTTTTTTTGAAATCTCATTTTCAAGATAACTAGTAAATTGCACAAAGGCAACTGAATCTAGTGGGGAACTGGTTCCAGTTAAATACGTTTTATCACTAATTTTTGTATCTTTTGATATACTCTTTTCCATCTTCAATTTTTTAAATACTTTTTCTATTACTTTGTTTATTTCCATAATTTTTTTTTGGCTTTAATATCCATACAAAGGCAGATGGTATTTTTTTTGAGTTTTCATCATCGAATTTCCATTCATATTCTAATGAGTAGGGGCAGTCAACTAAAAGAGATTTATAGTCGGACCATGATAAAATTCCCTGACCGGATAATTTATGAAAGAACAGGTACTCTGGCATCAAGCTCTTTGGGTATATCTCTTTAAGTATTTTATTTTCATGCTTAACAATTTCACCAATTAATAAACTACTTTGTGGAAAGTTTTGATAAATTTTATTTAAAAAGGTTCTTAAATTTTTGACCTTATGATTTGAAATTTCATGCAACATAAACCACATGGATATTAATGGTTTAGAGTCAATTGATATTTTTCTACTTTTTCTTTTCCAAAAGGATACATTGGAAATATCACTTTTAAAAATAATAGATTTTTTTTTATTGATATATCTTTTTAAATTTTTTTTGCATGTATTTACGGAGTCATTTGATAAATCCATGCCAATAATCTTTAAATTTTTTTTAATTTGCAACGCTAGCTTGATAAAGTCTCCATTTCCACATCCAAGATCAATAAGTGTATCAAAATCTTTACAAGATTTGCAATAATTCAAGGGTTGATAAAAATATCTTAAATGAGTCAAACCGCTGCCAAGAATGTTTTCTTTTCTATCAATTTGAATATTTTCTATATTTTTTTTTCCTGTTAATATTTCTCCAAGATTTAAAACTACACCTCTATAAGAATGCGGTACAAAAAAAGAATTTGATCTTCTGAAAATTTCATAACCAATATTTGTTAAGCACCAATTATTTTTTTTATATTCAATAATTTCTATTTGACTCAAATAATTCAAGCATAGATCTAATATAAATTTATTTTTTATTTTGTTATAATTTTTTTTGTTAATTATTTTTGAATCTTTGGTGAAAATATTCTTTTTACTTAATTCACAGATAATAGGAGTTGCGTAAAGACCTCTTAGAATAGAGGGCAATGTTTCTGAACTATAATTTCGCATATTTTCTTCTGAAATATATAAATCCTTTACTATTTAACCAGTCTTTTTTTTTTAAAGAAGTGTATATAAATTCATTATTTAACTCAAATTCTCTTAACTCCCTATATCCATTTAATTTATTTAATTTTCTAAAATTTATATTTTTTTTTGCAATATAGCTAAATATTTTATTAAATTTAAGTTTTGTAAAAATTAATCGATGAAATAAATTCATAATTTCAAAAGATAAAAATGCGTAATCTTTACTTATTGTATAAAATCCAGCATTACAAACATTTTTACATTTCGTCATATCAATTTGTGTCAATCCTATTTTTTTATCATAGTATCTTATAGTCCAAGCAGAATATTTTTTTGAACTTAATTTCTTTTTAAACCATTCACGGTGCTCTATTTGATTGATTTTCTTTTTTAACAGAAAATTGTGAACAATTTTTTTTTTTCTCCATTCAAATATTAAATTTTGATCTTTGGAGTTAATTTTATATAATTTTAAATGTTTCAATTATCTTACTTTTGTTTTAACTTTGTAAGTTTTTTAGCTAGAGCACTAATTTTTTTGTCTTCTTTGTAAATTTCTGAAAATATTTTAACAGACTCCTTTGGAGCTTTAGAGTATGCCAGTCTTAAAATGTTCATCCAGTTTGCATTATTTTTTTTTCTGCATTTTTCAATTTGATCAATAATTTTTAAAAATTTACTTTTCATATTATAGATTTGTTAATATTGCCATCCAGGTAAATTGTTGTACCATTAATATACTTTAAATTTTCCTCCACTATAAACCTTACAAACTTTCCAATCTCAATGGGGTCGCCAATTTTTCCGGACGGTAAATTTTTTTCATAATCTTTCATATTTTTTACTAACTTTTTTAGTCTATCAGTTTTAAAAGGGCCGGGTGCAATATTTACAAAACATACTTTATTGTTTGATTTATGTTGTGATACTGATTTCAAAAGACTGACGAAGCCACTTCTTAATGCTGATGAAATATCTAATCCCATAGCAGGTTCTTTTACAATTGAAGATGAGATTAAAAATACATACCCATTTTTTCTAATTTTGATTTTTTGTAATATTAATGCAAATCCAAGAAATAATTGATTAAAATATTTATACCACTCATTTAAATTGATCTTATAGAAATCCTTAGGTGATGGACCCCCGGTATTTAAAACTAACACATCTGCAGATTTATTTTTTTTAAGAAAATTTTCTACACTATTAATATTTGATGTATCGATAATTTTTCTTGAACATGAAATTACATTAGAGGAAATTTTTTTAAGTTCATTTGAAACAGCTTTGCCTATACCCTTGCTGCCACCTATAATTATTACTCTTTTATTAGATTTCATTTTTTAAATATATTAATTTTATATTTCTTATTAGCATTCTTATGAGCGTTTAAACAATCTAAATAATTTTTTTTGACTCTTTCTAAATCATTAATAACTACAGCATGCTGATCATCTGGAATTTTAATTTTTTTATTATTAGAGTGTTTTGTATAAAGAAAAATAGATGATGGATTATAATAACTTAATGCGTATAAAGTATTAATATTATTATTATGACAACTATACCCTACCTCAACTTTATATTTATCTTTAAATTTATTAATTTGATTAAATTTAAGTTGATTGCTTTTATAAGTCATTGGCGTGTGTAAGAGTGATTTTTTTTTATACTTTTTAAAAAAACTTAAAGATTTCTTAACTCTTCCCAAGCCAGTAGAAATATAAATAAATTTTTTCTTATTCTTTATTAAATTTATTAGTTCTCTATTTGTGTTACTGATACTCAATAATTTAAAAAAATCAAAATTTAAGTTTTTGTAGCTTTGATAGGTAAATGTATCACAAACTGATAAGCCAATTTTTTTTTTTCTTTTCTTTATTTTATCAATTATTTTATACATATCACTGGGATCAATATAATAATTAGGCTTTGTCCGATAGAAACCTTTGTTATGAAGCATGAATGTACAATATGAAAACGAAGAATTACAAAAAAAGTTTATAAAACCGTTAAGTATTTTTTTATTACCTAAGTGATTTACTCCAAATTCTATAATGAATTTCATATTTGTAAAATATATTTATACTAATTTTCAAATATTGCTAAATTTTTTTAATAAAGTATTCAGTTAATCAATGCGAGAAATACTAGTAATTTCTAATACGGCTTTTTCAGTAAAAAAGTTTAGAATGCATTATTTAGAAAAGTTGGCAAAGACGTTTTCAATAAGCATCTGTACGCCTGACAGGTACAAATTAAATAAAAAAAGAAAAAATTTTAAATTCTATAATTTTGGATATCGAAACGTTATAAATGAATTTTTTTATTTTAGGAAAATTATTAAGCAAAATAATTTTAAATTAATAATCGTATATTCTTTTAAATATCAAATATTATTATCAATTTGTAATTTTTTTAGTAAAAATAATATTTTGAACATAATAGCTGGAAAAGGTTCTATTTTTTTAATAAAAAACTTTTTATTAAAATATTTAATGCTACATATACTCAAGATTGTTTTAAATAAAAAAAATTTTCTTTGTTTTATAAACCCTCATGACAAAAAATTTTTTGAAAAAAAATTCAAACTTAATCCCTCAAAAACTTTTCTTATCCCAACGGAAGGTACCAAAATAGACAAAAAATTGTTAAAAAGAAAAAATCATAAAAAGAATTTTATTTTTTTTGGAAGATTAATTAAACAAAAAGGTATTGAAGATTATTTAAATGCTTCAAAAATTGTAAATAGAAAATACCCTAATACTAATTTTTTTGTTGCAGGACCTTCTTCTAAAAAAATATTAGGTCAATCAACAAATTTAATTATGTTTCATGAAAATTATTCAAAAAAAATTAAAAATGAGTTTAAATTTATAAATTTTTTAGGGTACAAAAATGACTATAAATCTATTTATGCTAAGATGGATTGCTTAATTTCACCATCTTTCTCAGAAGGTGCTGGAAATTCAATCATTGAAGCAATGATTTCAAAATTATTTGTCATATGCTACAAAAATAATGGTCATCGATATATTTTAAAGAATACTAAAAATTTAATTTGTAAAAAAAATAATGTTAAAACATTAATTAAAAATATTGAAAAATATTTAATGCTGAATAACCGTGAAATAAATAAAAGAGTTGATAAGTCCTATTTAATTGCAAAAAAACAATTTAACACATTTAATACCTATAATGCTTTGATCAACATTATTAATAAAATAATATCAAGAACAAAGAAGTGATGGAGACTTACAAAAATTAAAATGTTCATTAATTCTATTGCAAGTAAAGATAGGTCAATAATGTTTCAATATAAAAGACTTATATCTAATTTAAAGACGAACGATTTAAAACTTTATGACTTTGTAAACGAGTATTTCTATCAATACTGCAAATTTAATAAAGTTTCAGTGGACAATGTTATTAAAATTAGAAAAAAGTTTGCAAATAATTATATTTATAATTTAAAAAGATTTGAAAAATTTTCTTTTTATCCAAAAAAAAAAAATAAATTTTCTTTGAGTCGAGTTGAATACGATGTGGTATTGTTGTTATCTTTTTTAATTGAAAAGCATAGATTTGAAATAATTAAATTGTTTGTTAAAGAAAAATATAAAGGAAAAATATTAATTATTGGTTCAGGACCATCGCTTGAATTAGCACTATTAAAATTTTTCCTTAATATTAAAAATAAAATTGAAGCTTATGATACAAGCTTTAATTCATTTGTTAAAAAAAAATTTAAAAATGAGTATAAAAAAAAGAAGTACATACAAAATCATAAAAAATATGATGTAATTGTTCTCATCGAATTTCTTGAGCACTTATCAAAACCATACGAATTTTTATTTAAGTTAAAAAAATCTCTATTCAAAAATGGTAAGGTAATTTTAACAACAGCAATAAATATTCCACAATTTGACCATTTATATAATTTCAAAAAAAATGAGATTATAGAAAAAGTTAAAAAAATGGGATTTAAGAAAAGAAAAATTAAATACATAGAACATAAAATGTTTATATCAAATGTTAAATCTGCTAATGAATATTTAGTATTAAATACATGAATAATGAAAAAAAATTACTAATTTGTTCAAATGTAACACTCAACCCTATCGATACTATAATTAATGAAAAAGAAAAAATATTCGATTTAGAAATCGGAGATTTTGATAATATTTGGATACAAGCAATAAATACAAACGTTAAAAATATATTTATTCATTGTGATATTTTAAATGTTGGACAAGAAATAAGGTCAAAATTTAATGATAGTCAATATTGTAAAAAAATTGATAAATTTTTAATTGAACAATTATTAAAACTAAAAAAACAGGCTATAGCAAAAAATCAAAATATTTTATTTTCAACCATGTCAGAAGCTATATTCTCAAATGGTAATTTTTATAAAAATATAAATTTAATAACCCAAAATTTTAATCGATTTGTTTTAAAAAATTTTCAAACAATAAATTTAGATTTTTTGATTTCTTCTGTGGGTTTAAAAAATAGCTTTAGATCTAGTAATTTTTATAGATATTCAGCACCATATACAATCAATTTCTTAGAAAACTTGAGTGATTGCATAATAAAATCATTTACTAGAGATCATTTAATTAAGAAAAAAGTTTTAATTTTAGATTGTGACAATACAATTTGGAAAGGAATTTTAGGAGAAGACGGAGAAGAAAATATTGAATACAAAGATACATCGATTGGTAATTGTTTTTTTGAAGTACAACAAAGTGCTATAAATTTAGTCAAAAAGGGAGTTCTACTATGTTTGTGCACAAAAAATAATCATAAAGATTTGGAAAAATTATTAAAAAAAAATTTAATGCCAATAAATATGAAAAATACTACTATTATCAAAGCAAATTGGAATGATAAGAGCGAAAATATAAAAGAAATTGCTAAAGAGCTTAATTTGGGCATTGATAGTTTTATTTTTGTAGATGACTCCAATTACGAAATATCTGAAGTAAGAAGTAAATTACCAATGCTGAAAGTTTGTAAGGTTCCTGAAAATACTTATGACTATCCAGGTTTTTTTAGAAATAATATTACTAATTTTTTTAACAATGATAATTTAACGAAAGAGGATAAAAACAGAGTAAATTATTATAAAAATGAAATAAAAAGAACTGAGCATTCATCTAAATTTAAAGATAAAAATAAATTTATAGATTCTTTAAAGTTAAAACTTAAAATATTTTCAGATAATCAAAATAAAAATTATATAAAAAGAATATCTCAAATGACCCAAAAAACTAATCAATTTAATCTGACAACCAAAAGATATAAAGAACAAGATATCAAAAAATTTCTCAAAAATAAAAATATTAAAATATTTACTGGTGATGTAAGTGATAAATTTGGTGACCATGGCAAAACAATTTTGGTTATATTAAAAAAAGAAAATGACTTTTATTTTATAGATACTTTTTTAATGAGCTGTAGAGTAATTGGCAGACAATTAGAAAAAGTTTTTTTTGACAGTATTTTTAAAAAAATAAAATCAAAGAAACATAAAATAATTGGAACTTATATTCAAACGCAAAAAAATGAACAAGTAAAAGGACTTTACAAAAAACTCGGGTTTCATTTGGTTCAAGAAAAAAAAAACTTAGCTGAGTTCATTTTTGATCCAAGCAAACATGTTTACAAATGTTCAGAAAGAAAAATTAAGGTAATCAATGGAAAATAAATTAGATAAAATACTTAAAAAAATATTAAAAGTAAAAAATCTAAAAAATTTAAATACTAAAAACTGTAAAAATTGGGACTCTATTGCGCAAATGACCATTATAATGCAAATTGAAGAAAGTTTTAAAATTCAATTCACTGATAAAGACATATATAATCTCAACTCAATAGAAAAAATTAAAAAATTTTTAAAGAAAAAAATAAAAAATTGAAATACAGAACAGTTAAATTTAGTAAAATAATAACAGAAGAAATTATAAGAGAATTCTCATCATTAACAAAAGATTTTCATAAAGTTCATTCAAGCTTAGCTTTTGCCAAAAAAAAAGGTTTTAAAAATGTTATTGCACACGGATTTCTAATATCCTCGATCTGCTCACTAACTGTTTATAAACTTATGGGTAATACTCATTTTATAGTCTCTCAAAAATTTGAGTATAATAAACCAATTTTTTTAGGTGAAAAAATAAATATTAAAGGAGTTTGCAAAGTTAAAAGTAAAGCTTTAAAACTTAAGGAAATTGAAATTATTGTTAAGAATAAAAAAAATATAAAATGTAAGGGTTTTATACTTATAAAAAAACTTTAATTAGTTGTAAATTTTCCATCTATTGTAAGAAAAGTTATTTTTAAATTCTAATTTAAACTTTAGTGTTCGTACAAAATTTTTGTTTGCAAATGCTGACCGTCCAAAAGCGAACAAATTTGCTCCCTGTTTGATAAGCTGGTTTATTTGATTATGATTACTAATAGAGCCACATGCTATAATTGGTTTTTTTGTATTCTCTCTAATAATCTGAGTAAGTGATTTTTTTGTTCCAAATAATTTATTACCAGCTTTAATTTCAGAAGAATGAAAAAGATTTATTCCAAATCTATCTAATTTTTTTATAATTTTTTTTAAATCGAAAAATCTACTTTCATACTTAACGAAGCTATTATCTACTCTGTGCAAAGACAATCTAATAGAAAATATTTTATTAGACATATGTTTTTTTGATTTAGTTATAATATTTTTCAAAAACAACAAATTCTTATAGTTATAAACATCTAACCTTTTATTTATTCTACCATCTAAAAATGAATGCAAAAGGTATCCATGTGCACCATGTAACTCGACACCATCAAATCCTGCTTGTATTGCTAGTTTTATAGAATTAATAAATGATTGTTCTAATTTTTTAATCTCTTTAATTTTAAGTTTTGTTGGCTCTTTAAATTCAGATTTAGTTTGAAAATGTATTATTTTTTTTCTATTAGACCTCCTCCAAAAAGAAACTTGATTTTCGGGTTTGATACTAGATGAGCTTACAACTTTTTTGTTTGTTAATTCTTTTACTGTAAGTCTCCCTGCATGATACAATTGAATAATAACCTTACAATTATAAGCTTTCAATTTTTTTAATAATTTTGACCATTTTTTTGCATGTTGCGAATTATGAAATTGCAAACCATTTTTATATCCTAGTGCATCACTATTATTTATTGCAGCAGACTCGATAATGATTAAGCCAAAATTATTTCTTGCTCTATTAATGTAATAATCTTGAAGTTTTTTTGTAGGAAAACCTTTTTTTGTACATAGACACCTCGTCATAGGTGGAAGAACAATTTTATTTTTTAAATTAAAAAATTTATCGGTTTCAAAAATTTTATTATTCATTGATTATAAGAAATTTTTATTAAAATATTTAATTATAGAATATACTTAAAATATATTTACAGTTTAAAATTTTTTCAGTGCATAAATCAAGCCAATTGGGTTATTAGTACTGGTCAGCTACACGCATTACTGCGCTTCCACATCCAGCCTATCAACGTGGT
>MDTG01129197.1_pt1 | contig 15921 bp, 15 predicted proteins | sample 811421 | NCBI WGS metagenome assembly MDTG01 (sample SAMN05326645, study PRJNA326480) | marine metagenome | isolation source: seawater | place: Pacific Ocean: South East | collected 2011 | reverse complement strand
TGCTATTTTTAGAAAAGAATTTCATATTCCTAAATTCAATAATAGAGATGCGGTTTATTTTACAGGAAATTCTTTAGGATTACAACCAAAAAATCACAATAAATATTTAGATCAAGAATTATTAGACTGGAAATCGATGGGTGTTGAAGGACATTTCAATGCTAAAACACCCTGGTTTGATTATCATAAATCCTTAACTAAGGATGTTGCTTACATTGTAGGAGCGAACGAAAGAGAAGTTGTAACCATGAATGCATTGTCAGTTAATTTACATTTATTATTGACTTCTTTTTATCAACCAACAGGTAAAAAATATAAAATTTTATGTGAACCAAATCTCTTTCCGTCAGATTTATATATTTTGCATAGTCAAGTTGAGTTGCGTGGATTTAATATTGAGGATGCAATTATTTTTGCACCAATTGATTCAAATGGAGTGGTCATTGAAGAAGATCTTTATGACACAATAAAGTCTAATCAAGATGAGTTAGCTATGATTTTTCTTGGTGGAGTTAATTATTATACAGGGCAGGTTTTTGATATAGAAAAAATAACTCAAATTGGACATTTATATAATGTAATAGTTGGGTTTGATTTAGCTCATGCTGCTGGAAATATCAATCTTAAATTACATGATTGGGGTGTTGATTTTGCGGCATGGTGTTCATATAAATATCTTAATGCAGGACCTGGAAATGTTTCGTCAATTTTTATACATGAAAATCAGATTGATAAAAAACCATTTCGTTTATCAGGTTGGTGGGGTCATCAATCAAAAAATCGTTTTTCAATTCAAAAAAAACATGAACCAATGAATACTGCTGAAGGTTGGCAATTATCTAATGCACCTATATTTGGAATGTCTATATATCGTGCATCACTACAATTATTTACTCAAATAGGATTAGAAAAATTAATTAAGAAAAGAATTGAATTAAGTAAGTATTTGGAACAAGCAATACATACATTTAATTTGGAATCTAATACCATCAAATTAGATATAGTTACTCCAGGTAGTGCAGAAAAAAGAGGGTCTCAATTATCAGTGTTGATTAATAAAGAGGGCAAAAATATTTATAATAATCTCAAAAAATCAGGTGTTCATGTTGATTGGAGAGATCCTGATGTAATGAGAATATCACCTGTTCCATTATATAATTCTTTTGAAGATATTGCTAAATTTTATCAGATTTTATATGCATTTAACAAATAAAAAAATAAGTATAGTTGGTGCCGGCCTAGTCGGAAGTTTATTGTCAATTTTTTTAAGTAGACAAGGTGCTAAGGTATCCATATTTGATAAAAGAGATGATATTAGATTAGAAGAAAATGGGGCTGGTAGATCAATAAATTTAGCATTGTCTAATAGAGGTATATTAGCATTAAATCAATTAGGTATTGCTGATCAGATAATGAGTATTTCAATGCCAATGTATAAAAGAGTTATGCATGCAGATAATGGTAGTTTGTCAGAACAAGACTATGGTCAAAAAGATCAGGCTATATACTCTGTATCAAGGCAAAATCTTAATGCTAAATTAATAGAATTAGCTGAAAGTGAGGGTGTTAATATGTTTTTTAAAACTAATTGTGTTGGGCTAAATATTGACAAAACAGAATTACACTTTTCTAGGCATGAATCAATAGCTTCAGATTTTATTTTTGGGACTGATGGTGCTGGGTCAGTAATAAGGAAACACCTTTCTAAAAATTCTAGTGAAATAAATATTGAGGAAAATTTAATAAATCATGGTTATAAAGAATTGACTATTCCTGCTAATAGTGATGGTTCACATAAATTAAAAAATGATGCTCTACATATATGGCCTAGAAAATCATTTATGGTTATTGCTCTTCCTAATTTAGATGGTACATTTACATGTACTTTATTTGCTCCTTTAAAAGGTGAAAATTCATTTTTATCATTAAAAAACAATCAAGATATCGATGTTTTTTTTAAAAAATATTTCAATAATTTAGCAAGTCTTATTCCGGATTTATCAGATCAGTATATTCATAATCCTCTTGGATCATTAGGTTTTGTGAGATGTAGTTCTTGGAAAAAGAATAATATTATTTTATTAGGTGATGCATGTCATGCAACAGTTCCATTTTACGGACAAGGTATGAATTCAGGTTTTGAAGATTGTTTTTTATTTAATGAATTTATTAATAAAAATTATAGGATAGATAATAGTATTGATAAATTTCTAAGTGACCGAATTATAAATACTAAAGCTATGCAGGATTTGTCTATGAATAATTATATTGAGATGAGAGATAAGACTGCATGTCCTAGATTTCTTTTAAAAAAGAAAATTGAACAATGGTTTTCGGAGAAGCATTCAAATAAATGGATACCTTTATACTCAATGGTTACATTTAGCAAACTACCTTATAGTATTGCTCTTAAAAAAGGAAAAATACAAGATGATATTATGGAAAAATTGATGAAGAAAAATGAATTATCTCCTCCTTTTTCTGAGGAAGAGCTTATATTGAAAGATATAGAAGCTCAAATGCTTGCATTTCTTTAATCATAAATAAGGATTATTACATCTTTCAAATCCAATATTTGTATTTTCTCCGTGTCCACAAAAAACTTCTATATTATCATTTAATTTAAATAATTTATTATTGATGCTTTCAATTAAATCTTTGTGATTTGATAACGGCAAATCAGTCCTCCCTATGCTCATGTAAAATAACACATCGCCAACTATAACACTTTTTTGTTGCTCATTAAGTAAGCATATATGACCAGGTGAATGGCCCGGGGTAAATATTACTTCCCACTTTGTTTTTCCAATTGTAATAATGTCATTTTCTTTTATAAATTTTACATTTTGTGGAGGTGGATCTAGTTGTACATTATACATTTTAGCAATATCCATAGCTCTTTCAAGAAGTGGTTTTTCCTTTATATGCATTTTTGGAATTAGTGAGTATTTTTTTGAAATAAAATAATTTCCAAAGATATGGTCTAAATGGCAATGAGTATTAATTAATTCAATTGGTTCAAGTCTGTTTGCTTGAATATAGTTCAATAATTCATCTTTTTCTTGTTTATTTGAACAGCCAGGATCTATAATCATACATTTTTTGTTAGAACTAATTATATATGTGTTTTCCAAAAATGAATTGAATGTAAATTTTTTAATTTTCATAGCTTTATTTAAATTTATAATTATTCTAAAAAAAAATATTCTTGAATCGCGAAGATATTAAAAATGCAGTTAAAAAACATACCGAATCTGTTATAAAGGAGGTTGTTAAAATTAGGCGTTGGATTCATCAACATCCTGAACTATCTTTTCAAGAAAAAAATACTTCAGCCTTTATTTGTTCAATTCTTAAAAAGTATGATATTCCTTTTGAAAATAATATTGCTGGATATGGTGTTGTTGCACTAATTAAATGTAACAATCATCAATCCCAGGTCATTGGTGTTAGAGCCGACATGGATGCATTACCCATTCATGAGCTTAATAGTGTTGCATATAAATCCATAAACGAAGGTGTAATGCATGCTTGTGGACATGATGTACACACTGCTATTGCACTTGGTGTAGCCATTGTTTTAAAATCATTAAAAGATAAATTAACAGGGACTATTAAGTTTATTTTTCAGCCAGCAGAGGAAAAATTGCCAGGAGGTGCATCTATTATGATTAGAGAGGGGGTCTTGCAAAGTCCAAAAGTTGATAAAATATTAGCATTACATGTATATCCTGAGTTTGAAGTTGGTTATGTGGGTTTTCGTCCAGGTAAGTATATGGCAGCATGTGATGAATTATATATTACAATTAAAGGTAAGGGTGGGCATGCAGCACTTCCTGAAAAAGTTATTAACCCTATTACAGCAGCTGCAGAAACTATTGTTTTAATTAAAAAAAAGATATTAAAACGATCAAATTCACATAAGTATGTTTTAGAATTTGGAGATTTTCATGCATATGGTGCTTCAAATGTGATTCCTGAAAAAGCATTTTTAAAAGGTACATTAAGAACATTGGATGAGGATTCTAGAAATGAAGTACATCGATTATTAATTAGTCAAATAAAATATATAGAAACAAAGTTTTCTGTCTCTTGTGATTTGGAAATTAAAAAAGGTTATCCAGTTTTACATAATGATCCTAATTTAACAGAAGAATGTAAAAAAATAAGTAGATATTTTCTAGATTTTCCATATGTTAAAGATTTAGATATTAGAATGGCTTCAGAAGATTTTTCATATTTTTCACAAGAATGCCCTGCTTGTTTTTTTAGATTAGGTGTTGCAAATAAAGAAAAGAATATTACTCACTTAGTGCATTCCCCAAATTTTAACATTGATGAAAAGAGTTTAGAAATAGGAGTGGGTTTAATGAGTTATATAGTTATTTCTAATTTGCTAAATCTGAAAACAATTTAATTTTCATCAATCTAATTTCTTCTTCTTCATATTCTTCTTCAAAATATTCTATTGCATCTATGATAGAATCATTATTTGCTTCATTAATAAAGTACTCATATATTTCTTGCTGTTGATATTCATCTAAAATATCATCAATATGGTAATCGATATTGATTTTTGTTCCTGAATTCACAATATTTTCTATTTCATCTATCAAGGTGTTCATTGAGATGCTTTTTTGATCAATAATATCATCAAATGCTAATTTCCTGTCAGCACTTTGAATAATAAATATTTTAAGATCATTTTTTTTTGGTTTTGATTTAATAATATAATCCTCGTTTCTAATAATGTTATTGAATTTCACATATTCTTGAATTGCAAGAATGAAAGGTTTGCCATATTTCTTTATTTTACCTTCTCCAACACCTATAATATTTTTCAACTCTTCATTGTTTATAGGAAATTGTGTTGCCATGTCTTCGATAGAAGGGTCTTGAAAAATAATAAATGGAGGTATATTTTTTTTAATAGATATTTCTTTTCTAATTTTTTTAAAATTTCTACTAGTTGATCGTCAAATTTCAATTTTTCTTTTTTAACTATTTTTTTAATTTTTTGACTAATTAAATAAGGTGACGGATTTTTTAAATATGATTCTCCATATTTTGTAATATTTAATCTACCATTGGATTTAATATCTTTTTTTATAAAATTATCTATAATAGCTTTTTCAATTATTTGTTTAATAATATGATTATCTAAATTTTGAAAATAATTGATGTGTGGTGTTGCATGTTTGTCTATATTATTAACTTTTAAAATTGTTATTAATTGATTGGTGTCAAGTAAGTTATTTTTTTTAATCAATGTGTTTAGTATAAATATCATTTGATTTTGGAAATCTTTTCCTGTAGTTGGGTATTTACAATTATCACATTTTTTATCACAATCAGATGAACTATATTTTTCTCCAAAATAATGTAATATTTTTTTTCTTCTGCAATCTGCATTTTCGATGTATGTGACCATTTCTTCTAATAGTCTAATGCTAATTTCTTTTTCTGTAACATTTTTTTTAGAGTTAAAGTTTTGAAATTTTTCTACATCCTCTTTTTTATAATATAAAATACATTGTCCTTCCCCACCATCACGACCACATCTTCCAGTTTCTTGATAATAATTCTCTAAACTTTTCGGTAAATTATAGTGTATTACATATCGGACATCAGGTTTGTCAATTCCCATTCCAAATGCAATAGTAGCTACTACAATATTAATTTTTTCCATTAAAAAGTCATCCTGTGTTTGCATCCTAATTTTTGGTTCTAATCCAGCATGATATGGTAAGCTGTTTATATTATTTAGATTCAATAGTTCAGAAATTTCTTCCGCCTTTTTTCTAGCTAAACAATATATGATTCCAGATTTATGTGGATTTTGCTTTATAAATTTGATGAGATTTTTTTCCACATCTTTTTCTTCACGAATTTCATAATATAGATTTGGTCTGTTGAATGAAGATGTAAATATTTTACTATTCTCGATTCCTAGATTTTTAATTATATCATTTTGCACTTTTTTAGTGGCTGTAGCTGTCAATGCAATAATAGGTTTATTAGTAATTTGAGTAATCGTTTTTTTTAATTTTCTATATTCAGGTCTAAAATCATGACCCCATTCTGAAATACAATGTGCTTCGTCAATTGCAAAAAATGAAATTGCACATTTTTTTAAAAAATCTAAGTTTTTTTCCTTGTTCATGGTTTCTGGTGCAACAAATAATAATTTAGTATTTCCATTGATGACATTTTCTTTTACAGTTTCCCTTTGATGTTTTGATAATGAAGAATTAAAAAAATGAGCGATATCATTGTTATTTGCATAACTTCGGATTGAATCAACTTGGTTTTTCATTAATGCGATTAAAGGAGAAATAATTATTGCTGTTCCTTCAAGTAAGATGGCGGGTAATTGGTAGCATAGTGATTTTCCACCTCCAGTTGGCATAATTACAAATGTGTTATGCCCTTTAATTAAAGATTTAATTGCCTGTTCTTGTTTCCCTTTAAATTTTTTAAATCCAAAAAATGTGTTTAAACAATTATTAATTTGTTTATCGATGTTTTCCATTTGTAAATGATATTTTTAATAAAAATACAATTAAGTTTGTCTATATTAAGTTAATTCTTTTTTTAGAATTTAAATATGAAAAAACACATTGATATTATTCAAACAGCAAAAAAATTAATTGAAGATCAATTAATATCTTTAAATGCATTAAAGGAAAGAATTGATCAAGATTTCTCAATTATTGTTGATCTCATAGCAAAACATCCAGGTAGATTAATAATTATTGGACTCGGTAAAAGTGGTATAATAGGCAAAAAAATTGCAGCTACTTTAAATTCGACTGGCACTTTAGCATCTTTTATTCATGCAAGTGATGCATTGCATGGAGATATGGGCAATATTAATAGTAATGATATTGTGTTATTTATATCTAAAAGTGGTAATACTGAAGAGTTAAAAAAAATATTACCACTTATAAAAAAAATGAGTATTAAAATAATTTCAATGACTAGTAATTTAAAATCATATTTAGCGAAAAATTCAGATTTCATATTAGATGTTTCTATTTTTAAAGAATCATGTCCAAATAATTTAGCACCAACTACTAGCACGACTGTGCAATTGGTGATGGGGGATGCATTAGCTGTCAGTTTATTAAAATTAAAAAATTTCACTGAAGAAGATTTTGCTAGATTTCATCCTGGTGGATCATTAGGTAATAGATTGAATTTAACTGTGAGTGATTTATGTGATATTAATTGTAAACCATTAGTTTTTGCTACTGACACCCTAGAAAAGGTGATTATTGAAATTTCATCAAATAGATTAGGAGCTACAGCAGTAATGCAAGATGAAAGTGTTGTTGGGATTATTACAGATGGTGATCTTCGACGTATGTTAGAGAATGAGAAAGTTACTACTCATTTAGTTGCATCAGATTTAATGACAGTTCATCCTAAAACTATTGATCAAAATGAATTGGTGTATAAAGCATTTAGTATTATGAAAAAATATAGTATTACCCAGTTATTAGTGATGTCCGATGATAATTATTGTGGTATTATACACTTACATGATATAGTAAAACATAATATTTTTTAATTTAATGAAGGAAGATCACAACAAACAACCATTTCTAACTCATTTAGAGGTGTTAAGATGGCATTTAACAAGGTCTTTATTTGCAGTGTTTATATGTGCATTAATTGCATTTTTAAATAAATCATTTATTTTTGATAATATCATTTTTGCATTTAAAGATAATGATTTCCCAACATATATTTTTTTATGTAATTTATCACAAACACTATGTATAAAGGATATGCCATTTATTCTGATGAATGTTGAGATGGCAGGACAGTTTACAATGCATCTTTTAGTTTCTTTTGTTGTTGGTTTAATTATTGCATTTCCATATTTGTTATATGAATTGTGGTCTTTTATTTCGCCAGCTATGTATAAGAATGAAAAGAAAATATCAATTATTTTTTTTATTGTCTCATTTTTTTTATTTGTACTTGGTATTTTTTTCGGTTACTATGTAATTATTCCCTTTTCAATTAACTTTTTAAGTTCGTATATGATTAGTGATGTTATTGAAAATAACATTCATTTTATTTCCTTTATTAAAACTATTACAACTATTATGTTAACAACAGGTTTATTATTTCAGTTGCCTTTATGTGTGTATTTTTTAACTCGTTTTAATTTCATTAGTTCTAAACAATTGAAGCAATATAGACGACATGCATTCGTTATTATATTGATTCTTGCATCAATATTAACACCACCTGATATATTTAGTCAGATTTTGATAGGATTACCTATATTTATTTTATATGAATTTTCAATTTTAATTTCTACTTTAACATCATTAAAAAAATGAAACTAATCGCCAATAATTTAAAAAAGAAATATGGACAAAGATATGTTGTTAATGATGTTTCTATTCATTTAAAAAAAGGGGAAATTGTTGGTTTATTAGGTCCTAATGGGGCTGGTAAAACTACCACATTTTATATGTTAGTTGGTCTTATTAGATCATTCGAAGGTAGTGTGTTAATTGATCAGGTTGATATTTCATCTGATCCTATGCATATAAGAGCAAGAAAAGGAGTGGGTTATTTACCCCAGCAACCTTCCGTATTTACAAAAATGTCAGTTGAAGATAATATATTAACAGTATTAGAGATATTATACACTGATAAGAGTACAAGGTATGATGAGTTAGAAAAATTATTAGATGATTTTGGTTTATTAAAAATTAGAAGAACTAGAGCTGATTTATTATCAGGCGGTGAACGAAGACGTGTGGAAATTGCAAGATCAATTTCTATGAAACCAAGTTTCATTTTATTAGATGAGCCTTTTGCAGGTGTTGATCCTATCGCAATTCAGGATATTCAAAGTATGGTTAAAAAATTAAAGAATAGAAATATAGGGGTTTTAATTACGGATCATAATGTGAGGGAAACATTATCTATAACAGATAGATCATATTTACTGTATGACGGAAAAATTTTAAAATATGGTAAAACATCTGAGTTAGTGACTGATAGTGAAGTAAGAAAATTATATTTAGGTGATAATTTTAAATTCTAATTGTCTTCAGATAATTCATAATTATATTTTTCAGTGATTTGATTTACTAGTAATTTTTCACAAATTTTTTCAACTGTTTTTGCAGCATGTTCTTTGTTTTCACTTTCAACACTAAATGTGATATGTTTACCGATTCTAATATTTGTAATATTATTTATTTCAAGTTTGGTTGTGTTATTTTCAACTGTTTTTCCTTGTGGGTCCAATAATGCATCTTGAGGCATAATATTTATTTTGGCAGAAAATTTCATATTTTTTAATTAAAATTATTAATTCACTATTTTTAGTACACTTAAGGTGATATAAATCAAGATTATTATTGGTAATCCAGTAAATTCCAAAAAGTATAATACGGATAGTGAAATAAAAATAAAAAATAATTTTCTTTTATTCTGTGTGATTTCATCAATTCTTATGCTAAATGTTTTTATTGGACTAATTAATAAAATAGACATAATAATTATAAGTAAAGTTATGTTTGTTTGATTTATAAATATATTATAAATATTTTCATTGCTCTCATAATTATTTATTAGTGGTAATGAGCTAAAAAGAATAGCATTTATAGGAGTTGTAATGCCAGTAAATGATTTCTCATTGGTATTGATATTATAATCTGCTAATCTTAATGATGAGCATATTGGAATCATAAATGCTATATACGATATTGTTGAATTCTCAAATTGAAAGTTTAAAAAATTATACATTAAGATTCCAGGTGCTACTCCAAATGCAATCATATCACTTAGGCTATCTAATTGTTTGCCAAAATCAGAATCAGTATTTAAATATCTTGCAATACTTCCATCAATAGCATCTAAAAATAAGCATATAAATATTAAGCAGGACGATGAGATAAAATTCAATTTACAACTTGCAATAATTGCAATAATTGCAAGGCATAAACTAGTTAGAGTGATAATATGTGGAATATTTTTTTTCATTGTTTATAAAAGATAGAATTATTTTATATTTATATATATGTTAAAAAAAATAATTTTATCAATATTATCTGGTCTAGCACTTTCTTTAAGTTGGCCTCCAAATATTAATTTTACTTTTTTAATTTTTCTCTCCTTGGTGCCTCTTTTTATCCTAGAAAATAGTCAAAAAGATAATAAGCTCAATTTAAGAAATTTTTATATCTACATATATCTAGCATTTTTTATTTTTAATACATGTACTACTTTGTGGGTTAGACATGCTCATTTTGCTGGTGCTATCTTTGCAATTCTATGTAATTCTTTTTTTATGACCTTTGTTTTTTTTCTTTATCATAAGATTAAAAACATAATAAAATGGAGATCTCCATTTTTTTTATTACCAATCTTATGGATTTCCTTTGAGTATTTGCATCTAAATTGGGATCTTAGTTGGCCTTGGTTAACATTAGGTAATGTTTTTTCAGGTCACCCATTGTGGGTTCGATGGTATTCGATAACCGGTGTTTTAGGTGGGACATTATGGGTGTTTTTGATTAATTTGTTATTTTTTAAACTTTATCAATGTCGACATAATTCTTATTTCAGAAATATTTACTTATCTATCATTATTATCTCTATATATTTACCTATTTCACTATCTATTTATATGTATAATTCTAATAAGGTAATGAAATCTAATGATAGTGTAAATGTTCTTGTTGTACAACCAAACATAGATCCTTATAAAGAAAAATTTTCTATTTCTCAGCAAGATCAAACTATTGAAATTTTAAATTTTATACACTCAGAAATAGATAGTTTATTAGATTATATAATATTACCAGAAACTTTTTTAAGTGCACCAATATGGCATCATAAAATTGAACAAAATATCGATATAAAAATGTTAACTCAAATAGTTAGTGAATATCCTAATTTAAATATAATTGTAGGTTCTACTTTGCTTAAATTATCTTCAGATTCTCCTACTTCAAAATCTCTACCAAGTCATAATAATCAATTATTTTATCAGGTTCATAATACAGCACTTCAATTAAATAATTTAGGTCATAATTATTATTTTAAGTCTAAACTAGTTCCTGGGGCAGAACAGATGCCATTTCAAAGTGTTATTTATCCTATTTTAAGAGATAAAGTATTAAATATTGGTAATTCAATATCTTTAGGAAATTTTACAAAACAAGATACGGTTTCAGTGTTTTGTTCATCACAAAATCAGCTTGGAGCACCAATTATTTGCTATGAGTCCATATATGGTGATTATGTACGTAAGTTTATTAACAAAGGATCTCAAATTATTTTTGTTATAACAAATGATGGATGGTGGAAAAAAACTAGTGGATATCAGCAGCATAATATGTATGCTAATTTAAGAGCTCTTGAAACAAGAAGATACATAGCTCGTTCTGCAAATACAGGTATTTCTTCTATTATTAATCATTTAGGAGAGTTAGAGGCAAGTGTAAACTGGGATACAAGAGCAGTCCTTAGACAAAATATACCACTATATAATCAAAAAACTTTTTATGTAAAACATGGAGATTTTATAGGAAGAATTGCGGCTTTTTTAGCAATTATGATTTTATTATACTGTTTTGTAGAGAATAAACGATTATTTATGAATAAATAAATAATAGAACTATTATTTTTGTGTTTAAAAAAAAATATGAATGAATTTGATGTAATTGTTATTGGATCTGGACCGGGAGGGTATGTTGCTGCAATAAGATGTGCACAACTAGGTATGAGTACAGCTATAATTGAAAAATATCCAAATCTTGGTGGTACATGTTTAAATGTTGGCTGTATTCCATCTAAAGCTTTATTAGAGTCATCAGAACATTTTTTTAAATCTAATCATGAATTTAAAGAACATGGAATTAATACTGGTGAACTTACAATTGATATTAATCAAACTATGAAACGTAAATCTAAAATTTTATCTGAAATGCATATGGGTTTAGATTTTTTAATGAAAAAAAATAAAATTAAAGTTTTTAAAGGTTTGGGTTCATTTTTGGATCAGAATACTGTTTTAATTACAGATGATAAGAATACAGAAAAGATAAGAGGTAAATATATTATTATAGCAACAGGTTCTAAACCGTTTTCATTACCCTTTTTTAATTTAGATAAAAAAAGAATTATTACATCAACAGAGGCCCTTTCTTTAAAAGAAATTCCTGAAAAAATGATTATTGTTGGTGGAGGTGTTATTGGTTTAGAATTAGGTTCTGTCTATGCTCGCATGGGTTCAAAAGTATCAGTTGTTGATGTGTCTCCAAATATTTTATCTGGTATGGATAATAGTTTAGGTAAAGAGTTAAAGAAAGTACTTGTAAGGGATTTAGGATTTAAATTCTATCTATCTCATCAGGTCGAGGAGGTTACTAATAATGGCAAAGAAGTTGAATTGAAAGTATTGTCCCCATCTAATGAAAAATTAAAATTAAAAGGTGATTATTGTTTGATAGCTATAGGAAGGAAAGCTTATACAGATGGACTTAATTTAGAATCAGTAAATATTTCAACTTCTAAATCTGGTCAAATTGATGTAAATAAAAAGCTACAAACATCACAATCTAATATTTATGCAATAGGGGATGTTGTTAATGGCCCTATGTTAGCACATAAAGCTGAAGAAGAAGGTGTTTTTGTTGCTGAAATTATTGCTGGACAAAAACCAGAAATAAATCATAATTTAATTCCAGGTGTTGTATATACTTGGCCTGAAGTAGCTGCAGTTGGTTCTACTGAGGAAGAGTTAAAAGACCTTGGGAGAAAATTTAAAGTAGGTGTGTTTCCGTTTAAAGCAAATGGTAGGGCTAAAATATCTATGGATACAGATGGGTTTATTAAAATTATTGCCGATGCATTTAACGATGAAATATTAGGTGTTCATATGATTGGTCCTAGATGTGCAGATTTAATTTCAGAAGCTGTTGTTGCAATGGAGTACAAGGCATCAGCAGAAGATATAGCTAGAATTACACATGCTCATCCAACATTTAGTGAAGTTATGAAAGAAGCTGCATTAGCTGCAACAGAAAATAGGGCTTTACATGTATAGTTTTAAAAATAAATATCAAGATTAGCTCTGTATAAAAAAACAAACAAATATAGTATTATTGATCAATGTCAATTTAAGAATCAAATCATTGAGTATTTACGTGAGTATGATGTCTTCTGTGTGTTTGATAATAATTCCTTTAATCAAGATCCTTTTGATTTCTTAGTAGCATTTAAATCTAAGCATGAATTAACTAATTCATCGCAACCTTTTTTCGATTTAGATGAATTTATACATAAATCTTCTGATTGGGTTTTTGGTTATTTAACATATGATTTAAAGAATGATATTGAGTATTTATCCTCCAAGAATCCGGATTATCAATTATTTCCTAGAATTCATTTCTTTAATGCTGAGATTATCATTAAAATCAAAAAAAATCTTGTAACTATTTTATATGACACAAAATATTCTTCTTCTGAAATAGATGATTTATTTAATCAAATATGTAAAATTAGTGTGATAAATAATGTTCTTAATAAAATTCAAATGAAGCCAAGAGTTAGTAAAGATGATTATATTAAAAATATTGTTGATATTAAAAAGCATCTGCAATTAGGTGATATTTATGAGATGAATTATTGTCAAGAATTTTATGCGGAAAATGTAAAATTAGATCCTTTTTTATTATTTACTAAATTAAATCAAATTTCAAAAGCACCATTTTCAAGTTTTTATAAACTTAACAATCATTTTTGTCTTTGTGCTAGTCCTGAAAGATATTTGAAAAAGAGAGGGAATAAAATTATATCTCAACCCATTAAAGGTACTATAAAAAAACTAGAAGATGAGATTTCTGATTTTGAACAGCAAAAAATCTTATTAAATAGTTCTAAGGATTTTTCAGAAAATGTTATGATCGTAGATTTGGTAAGAAATGATTTATCAAGAATTGCAAGCAAAAATTCAGTCAAAGTAGATGAGTTAGCAGCTTTATACACATATAAAGATTTACACCATTTAATATCTACTATTTCTTGTGACATGGACATGAGTAAAAATATTGTAGATGTTTTAAGAGCCACATTTCCTATGGGCTCAATGACAGGTGCACCTAAAATTCGGGCAATGGAATTAATTGATAAATTTGAAATCACATTAAGGGGTATTTACTCAGGTGCAATAGGATATATTTCACCTCAAAATGATTTTGATTTTAATGTTGTTATACGTTCAGTTTTTTATAATCAACAAAGTGAGTATCTTTCTTTTATGGTTGGTGGTGCTATAACCATAGATTCTGTTCCAGAACAGGAATACGAAGAGTGTTTAGTGAAAGCAAAATCTATTTTTAAGGTATTAAGTCAATGAAAGAGATTTTTTTACAACAACTTAATCAATTAAAAGTTTCTAAAACAAATTCTCTAATCTTAGCAGTTAGTGGAGGAATTGATAGTATGGTTTTGTTAGATTTATTTGCTAAAAATGGTTATAATTTTTCAGTAGCTCATTGTAATTTTAATTTGAGAGGGAATGAGTCTCAATTAGATCAAAAATTTATTCAAAAGATAAGTAAATCACATAGTATTCAATTTTTCAATAAACAATTTAATACTCTTGAATATTCAAAAAAAATAAAATTTCTATTCAAATGGCAGCTAGAGAATTAAGATATCAGTGGTTTGATTATCTATGTCAAGAATATCAATTTGGATTTATTGTTACGGCACATCATAAAAACGATTCTGTAGAGACACTTTTAATTAATCTGATTAGGGGAACAGGTATTGCTGGTTTACATGGAATTCAACAATTAGATAATAAAATTATTAGACCATTATTGAATTTTGATAAAGATGAAATTAGTCGTTATGCAGAAAAATATAATATAGATTATAGAGAAGATAGCAGTAATCAAGATGATAAATATGTTAGAAATAAAATTAGAAATAAAATTATTCCTATAATGAAAGAGATTAATCCAGATATTATTAACTCTCTCAGTAAAACAATATTGAAAATTAGGGATGTGGAAGCTATGTATAAAAATGCTGTAATAGAAAAAAAAGACAAATTATTAATTCATAATAATGATGAATATAGAATTAATATCAAGTTGTTATTAAGTGAGGAAACACCGAAGCAATTATTGTATGAAATGATTTCAGATTTTAATTTTTTTGATGTGGAAGCAGTTTTTGCCTCCCTAACATCTAATTCAGGAAAAGAATTTTTTAATTCAGAATTTTATATGATTAAAGATAGGAGTGAATTAATAATATCTAGATATATTAATAATGATAATGTTGTTATATATAAATATATCAATCATATTAAAGTTCCGTTGAATATTAATTTTAGAATTATTCCGTATAACGAATGTAATTTTGAAAAAATAGAAAAAAAAACAATGTATATTGATTATGATCAATTAGAATTTCCTCTATTAGTTAGGTCTTGGAAATATGGAGATAGTTTTATTCCATTAGGCATGAAAGGATTTAAAAAACTCAGTGATTATTTTATTGATAATAAGTTTTCATTAATTAAAAAAAAGAAAACAAGATTATTAATTTCAAATAATAAAATTGTTTGTATCATTGGTGAAAGACTTGATGATAGATTTAAGCTTGTGGAAAATTCTAAAAAAGTATATATTGTAAGCCTTTAAAATATATTTATAATGAAAAATTATTTGTTTTTATTATTCTCATTGATAGTATTTAATACATATTCTCAAATTGAAGATCCTGTTGAGTGGTACTTTTCAGTGGAGCAGATTTCTGATCAAACACTTAATTTAGTGATTGTAGCAGATATTGAAGAAGGGTGGAATGTTTATTCTCAATATGTTGACCCAAACGGTCCAGTTCCAACAAGTTTTTCTTTTATTG
>MDTG01259621.1_pt1 | contig 15922 bp, 18 predicted proteins | sample 811421 | NCBI WGS metagenome assembly MDTG01 (sample SAMN05326645, study PRJNA326480) | marine metagenome | isolation source: seawater | place: Pacific Ocean: South East | collected 2011 | reverse complement strand
GGGCTTTTTTTTTTGGAAAAAAAAAAAAAAGTATTGAGTTTTTTAATACATTTACAATATAAATATATATTATTTATTATTTGATTATTTGATTATTTAGGATTTGAAATGAAAAACATAAAAAAACTTACGATTTTATTTACCTTGGTGTTTTTGTTTAGCACCAATATTAATTCTGTACCTAGACCTGATGCTGTAGAACCTGCTTGGGACGATGATGACAACCCTACTTATGTCATAAAGTATGGAAAGGGAGATAGAATAGATCCCGCGACTGATAAACCTTTAAATATGATTCAAATTTTATGCAATGGAGAAGCGGTTGATCAAGTAAGTGATGAACAACTCGAGGCATGCAGGGCTGATAAATCTCTAGTTGAAGAACAGTATGGATGGATGGACTTTGCAACATACAAGGGTTGGAGAGCTTATCATGCTGAATGTCATGTTTGTCATGGACCGGATGCTATGGGAAGTACTTATGCTCCGTCATTAATGACATCATTACAAGAAGGTCTTTCTTTTGATGATTTCTATGCTGTTATTATGAATGGCAGAGGCGAAGCTGAAGGTGCTCAAAAGGGCAATGTAATGCCAGCCTTTGGAGCTAATACAAATGTCGCTCCTCATGTAGAGGATATGTATAGATATGTTAAGGCGAGAGCAGAAGGAAAAATCAGGAGAGGTGTAAGATTGCCGAAGTTACCTAAATTTAAAGAAGTAGAGTAATATAATTCTTTATATTTAATGAAACACATTTTTTTAATACTTGTACTGGTTATCTTAGAAGCTGATGTTCTTGCAAGAGAGACAGCGATCGAAGCAGTCGATACCAAGAATCTTAGAGTTTGTGCTGACCCCTCAAACCTTCCTTTTTCTAACGAGAGAGGTGAAGGCTTTGAAAATGAAATAGCTGAACTCATCGGTAAAGACTTCGGTATTCCTGTTGTTTATGATTATTTTCCACAAGTCATCGGTTATGTTAGAGAGACGCTAAACAAGAAAAAATGCGACATAATAATTGGTATTACTGGAAGTAATGAACTAGTTCTTAACACTATTCCATATATGCGATGGGCATACGCTATGGTTTACTTAAAAGACAACGGTATAGAAGTAGATCGTCCTGACCATCCACAATTAGCTGATCTAAGAATAGGAGCTGTAGCAGGAACACCACCGACATTTATACTACAAAGGTATAATTTGATGAGTAAAGTTAGGCCATACAACCTTACATTTGATCCTAGAATTGCTGTCATAGGAGAAACAATGATAGATGATTTAATTGATGGACTCGTTGATATAAATTTTATGTCAGGTCCTATTGCAAGTCATTATCTTAATAGTAAAGGCTACAATAATGATAAGTATGTTATAATACCACTTGAGACAACAGATCAGGGATGGGGTAGAATGGATTATTACACTACAATGGGAGTTAGAGACGGTGAAACCGATTGGAAGAAAAAATTAAATAAATTTATAAAAAATAATCAAAGTGAAATTAACAATATTTTGGAAAAACATAATATTCCAGTTTTAAGTTTAAGACCTGGAAAGAGAAAAAAAATCGAAGGAGATAATACCACTGAGGCGCTTATCAAAGGAAGAGCGCCTGTAAAGTAGTAATATCATTTTATGAATAATATATTGATTTTATTTAAGATAAAAAATTTAAATTTAATACTAAATGTCTTTTAGTAATTTATCTCTTTTCTTTTTTGATTTAGCTCCAGTTAATTTTTGACCCGAAACTGTCTCCATATTTGAAGTATCGCCTCCAACGACTACAATACCAATCATACCTAGAGCAGCGTGAGGTGAACATTGATATAAATAAATTCCAGGAACGTCAAATTTAATAGTTACTTCATCATTGAGTTTAGTTTTTTTAGGAAGCTCATAGCCATCTGGACCAGCCAACATTTCCACATTGTGCCCTTTGGCAGTTGGTACCCATTTAATTGTTTGACCAATTTCAATTTTAACTAACTCTTGGCTGTAGACCATTCTTTGCTTTGTTTCTTTATTTTTATTTAACATTTCAATGGTTACATCAGCTGAATAAGAGCTTGTAGCAAAGAAAATTAAAGCTAAACTTAATAAAATTTTATTCATTTTTTTTCCTTTCGTTTTATTAATATTAGTAATTTAATATATCATAAATCCAAATCAATAGTTAATAAGAACCTCTAAATTTTTGGCATACCGACTTTAATATCACAAATTTTTTGAAAATTAGATAGATTCTAGATATTATATTGGACTGTTGAACCTCACATTATATTTTCGGTAAATAAATTCAGGAGGTGCATTTTTTGCTTCCTCTGCTGCCATATCAAAAATTTCTTTGTGAAGTGGAGATATTGAACAAGCTGGATCAGTGTTTTTAGCATCACCAGTCAAAGCCATTGCCTGACACCTACATCCTCCCCAGTCTATTTCTTTTCGGTCGCAAGACTTACATGGGTCTGGCATCCAATCAGTTCCTCTATACATTTGAAAGGCTTCAGAATTTTCCCAAATCCACTTTAAAGAATGCTCTTTAACATTATCAAATTTTAAATGAGATATAGTTTCTGCAGCGTGGCATGGTAAAACATCTCCTTTAGGATTTAAATTAAGAAATCTTCTTCCCCATCCTCCCATACAATTTTTAGGATGCTTTGCGTAGTAATCAGGGATAACATAATCAATTACTAATTTACCTTTGAGCTCACTTCTAGCTTTTTCAACTATTTCAGTTGCATGATCTAATTGTTTTGGAGTTGGTATAAATGCAGCTCTATTTTTTAGAGCCCAACCGTAGTATTGCACTTGCGCGATTTCAACTCTTTCTGCATCCAGATTTCTTGCCATTTGAATAAAATTTTTGAGATTATCTATATTTTGTCGATGTACAACACAGTTTACTGTCAATGGTAAATCGACATCTCTTACCCACTTTGCAACTTCTAATTTCTTTGCATGCCCTCCTTTAAAACCTCCAATTCTATCTGCATTTTCGTTTTCTGTATCTTGAAAAGATAACTGAACATGTTCAAGACCTAAATTCTCTAATTTTTTAACTCTGTCAGGATTTAAAAGTACTCCTGAGGTTATCAAATTAGTATATAATCCAGTCTTAGCACAATGCTCGACAATATCTTCCAAATCATGCCTTACTGTTGGTTCACCTCCTGACAAATGAATTTGATGCATACCTAACTCAACAGCTTGATCTATAACTGAAAACCACTGTTCCGTAGTTAGTTCGCCAGACTTTTTTTCTAATTGAACAGGATTCGAACAATATGGACACTGAAGTGGGCATCGATGAGATAACTCCGCAAGTAGGGCTAATGGTGCCTCAATACCTTGCTCTTGAATCGTTTTATATTTTGTATTAGGAACTATTTCATTCATTCTATTATAAAACCTTTTTCAGCTAATGTTTGCAATAAACTAATTACATCTTTTTTAATCACATCTAAAGGTGCAGCAAATTTTTTAGATAGCATTAGAGATATTTTATTAACATCCAGTACTCCATCAACCAATTGTAATATTTCGACTGCAATTTTATCCAACTTTACCAACCTTTCAGGTGCTAAGATTACCCATTCATCTCTCGGTTTATTATATCTAAGTTTTACATGCTTTGGAAATTTTGGCACTACTTTTTCATCAATTGTCAATAAATCTGTCATCAAAATCACTTGGAATAAAAGAACCTGGCGGAATGCTTCCAAAAACATATGCCTGATAAAGAGCATCTTGCATTACCCATAAAACATCTGTTTTAAATTTTAGTGCTTCACATACTGACTCTTGTTGCTTTCTGGTGTTAGCATTTTGAATTGCATAATTTAACACAAAATCAGCATCGTCAGTTGCCTGATCAACCCTTTTTTTAAAATAGGCCATGGTGAAATCGTTAATGAAATTATAATTTTCTAACATACCAGAGATTCTTTCTTTGTGAATTTTAGGAGCAAAAAGTTCTGTAAGTGAAGAGGTAATTCCTTCTAATAGGGATTTTTCTTTCACAAATGATACATAGGCATCTACCGCAAATCTAGTTGCTGGAAGAATTCCTTTCGTTGATTTCACATATTCTCTATCTAAGTCTAATCCATCAGTTAATTTATACCATCTTTCAATACCGCCTTCATCACCCTTTCTTCCATCATGATCCAGAATCCTATGAATCCATTTTCTTCTTAATTCTGGATTTTTTATTCTTGACATTAAAGCGGAATCTTTAATTGAAATATTAATCTGATAATAATATCTATTGATCGACCATGCTTGAACTTGACCTTTATTTAATTTTCCTGAATGTAAAAGATGATGAAATCTACAATTATCGTGATACCTCTCTTTTCCAATCTTTCTTAATTCATTTTCAAATTCTTTTGGGCTCCAAGCTTTTTTTATACTCTGAGCATCATCTTTAAGCGCAATATTTTTCATAATTGAATCTCCATTCCGTCGAAACTTATTTCCCATCCGTTATCTTCAGCCTCTCTTCTTTCTTGAGAGTCTGGTAATAATATGGGATTTGTTGTGTTAATGTGAATAAATATTTTTCGTTTAACTTCGATATCCTGAAACGAAGCAATACTACCTTCTGGTCCGGAATTATTCATATGACCCATTCTTTGTCCTGTTTTTTCACCCACTTTACTGGTGGACATTTCATCATTAACCCAAAGTGTTCCATCAAAAAAAACAAGTTCAGACCCATAAAGTTTTGCCCTTAAATCGTCTGTCATTTTTGCACAAGCAGGTATGTAAAAAAAGCATTTTTGGTTACTAGCTGATGAAATTTTCAGACCAATAGTATCACCCTCCTCTGTTCCAAAGTTTTCTCCTTTTGACTCATCCTCTAGCCATAGTGCAATTTTACCGGGAACTTCAAAAGCCTCAATTAATATTCCAGAACCATTTCCATCTTTATCCTTTAATTCAAACTCATGATTCATCGACATATCTCTTCGATCAACAAAATCAGGATTCAAAACATTAAATATAGAATTATCATTTAATACATTATGAACTCGTTTATGAGCGTATATAGAAAGATTCTGTCTTTCTCTTAAAGTAAGCAATCCTGCAACATGGTCTACATCACCATTTGTTAATACTACACCTTTTATAGGACTGTGTCTGAGGTCTTCTTTTGGATGCATTTGATTATTATTTATAATCTGAGAACCTAAATCAGGAGAAGCATTAAATAAAAACCAATTTTGGTCATCAGTTGTTACAGCTATAGAGGATTGAGTTCTTACAGAAGTGCCAGGAACTCCTCTTCTAACTGATTTACTTACAGATGAGTTACAATTCCACTGAGGACTACCACCACCAGCGGCTGAACCTAAAACTAGTACTTTTAACAAATTCAAATCCTTTAAAAAGACCCCCCGAGGCAAAAGCCTTAGGGGGTTTTTGCTTTAACCAAGATTACTTCTCAGCGCAAGCATATGAATTGATTTCAAGACCTACAGAGATCTCAGAAATCATTGGTTTTGTCCAAGCCATAATTTTACTCCTTATATGGTTTGAAGTTTCACTAGCAAAACTAGCTTGAATGAATAATAGGGATTGAATCTTAAAGTATAATGATTTAATTGTTCATAAAAAATTCATGTTTTTTCTATCTAATTTTCTAGAAAAGAAAGTATTTTTCTTGCTTGATATCCAATTCTTTGCTCAAGATACACAGGCTCCTCGCACATAAATTCTGTAAGTGTAGTTCGGCGATCAAAAACTTTAGTGTTCCATTCCATCTGTGATGCAAAGTTGATAACTTCAGGATGATCTTTTCCAAAGCCTTTCTTTTTTAGCTCTCTTAATTTTTTTGAGGATTCTCCGATGGTATCTCTGATTATATCTTGTCTTTCTACAAACTTAATTATCCCTTTATACTGTCTTATTCTTTTTTCTGATGCTTTTTGGTAAAGACCAGAAAATAAATTTAATAACTTATCTTTTTGCTCTTTTTTTGCTACTAAACCAAAGAAAGTATGTTTTTTTGCAAAGTCCTCAATAATAATCAAACCTTCATCCTCTGACAAAATTGGATCAGATAGTTTATTTACAACCTGAATTATTTCATCATCTTTCCACCAATTTTTTAGATTATTTTTAATATCAGGTCCTTGCCATAGGGCTTTTAGGTCAAGTTGTGAGTTGTATACTTGATCACAGGGCCATTTCTTAGGTGGTTTTTCCAATTTATTGGCAAAGAGATTTGTTGTAACAAATACTCCAAAAATAATTATAAAAATACTTTTCATTTTTTCTCCTTTTTATTTTTATTCAATAACGAATTTTCCCACCATTCCTTTTTTTTGAAGCCCTTCAATCTCGAAAGTATACTCTCCAGTTCTGATCGGAACGAAATTTATCTCAATTTCTCCCTCTCTTTCAAATTCAATTTCATTGATGAAAGGTGCTTTAATTTCAACTCCCTCCACTTCAATTTTCCTAATCCAAATATTTTTAAAAAACTCTTCAGCCTCAAACTCATATTCCTTAAATCCCATACTAGTTATTTCTAACCTGTAGGCTTTACCTGTTTCTAGTTTAAAAATGTTTTGAGACATATCATAATCACTTTTTTCTGAACCTAAGTTCAAAACTATCTTTTTAGACCTTAACGCCAAATCTCCCTTAGCTAATATTGGTGAAGCAAATATAAAAGTTAATAAAAATACAAACCAGTTCATCATCTTAGTTACCCCCTTTCTTCTTTAATGTACCTCTCGCGGGATCATAACCTATTATTGCAAGAAAAAGAAATATTATTGAAAAAATTATCACTCCGGCTGTATACTCAAAGTTAAAGTTTGAATACATTAAGAATCTAATTACTTCTACGGAGTAAGTAAAAGGATTGTACAGACAAACAAAATATAACCAAACACTGGTTTCCTCAATCTTCCAAAGTGGGTATAAAGCAGATGAAGCAAAAAACATTGGAAAGATCACAAAGTTCATTACTCCCGCGAAATTTTCTAATTGTTTTATTGCAGACGATAAAAACATACCTAGTGCCCCCAACATTAACCCTGAGATGATTAGAGCTGGCAAAATTGTCAAATACCCTGCAACAGGTAATTTTATATCCCAAAATGAAGCAATTAATAAGAATGCATAAACTTGAAGAATAGAAACAAAAACTCCTGCTAACAATTTTGAAATTAACAAGAACCATCTTGGAATTGGGCTAACTAACATTGTCTTCATACTTCCCATTTCTCTATCATAAACCATTGATAAAGAACTTTGCATACCATTAAATAATTGAATCATGGCTATCAATCCAGGTGCTATATATACTTCATATGTTATATAAGTCTCATATGGAGGGATAATCGCAACTCCTAAAACAGAACGAAAACCCGCTGCAAATATGCCTAGCCAGACCAAAGGTCTTACAAGTGCTGAAAAGAATCTTTCCCGCTGGTGAACAAATCTTAGGGCTTCTCTTAGAACTATTCCTTTAAAACATATGAAAAAAGATAAAATATTCATTTATTTTTTAACCAAAAAATTAAAAGCCTCGTTTATATTTTTGGTTTTTGTCTTTTTAACTATATTCCCTACCTCACCAGAGACAACTAATTTTCCTTTATTCATGATAACTACTTTTTCGCCCTTTTCAATTTCATCAATAAGGTGAGTCGCCCACAAAACTGCAAGATTTTCTTTCTTACAAAGGTCTTTTACATGCTTCAATATTATTTTACGCGAATCAATATCCAAACCAACGGTTGGCTCATCAAGCAACAACAATTTTGGTTGATGAATTAAAGATCTTGCTATTTCAATTCTTCTTCTTTGACCACCAGATAAAGATCTTATCTTAGAGGTAATTTTATCCGACAACATAACTCTTTTAATCTCAGAGCGAATTCTTTCCTCTCTAACAGATTTTGAGATCCCATGTAATGAAGAATGATACTCCAAATTTTCTTTAACACTGAGATCCATATCTAAAGTCGGTTGCTGAAAAACTACTCCTAAATTTCTCAGAGCTTTGCCAGGTGCAGCACGAACATCATAACCAAAAATTTTTATTGAACCGCTTTCGTTATTATACAGTCTTGTAATTAATGAATATAAAGTTGTTTTTCCTGCACCGTTTAAACCAAGTAAAACTGTAAAATCTCCAGGTGCAATAGTCAGAGAAATATCATTTAAAGCACAGAAACTTCCAAAAAAATGACTAACTTTATTAATCTCGAGAGCTTGCATTCTATTATTGATAAGGAGCGATTGCAACGCCCCAAGGGAACCTGCCAACCTTAATCGACTTAATTACTTTTAGGTTATCGACATCAATAAATGAAATATCATTACTAACACCATTAGTGGATACTAGAGTTTTATGATCAGATGTGAAATCCATTTGCCAAACTCTTTGTCCAACTAATAAATATTTTACAATATCTTTTGTTTTTTGGTCAATCACTGCGATTCTGTTAGCTGGTCCAAGAGCAACGAATGTATACTTACCATTTTCAGTATGTCTAATTCCCACCGGCTGAATGCTTTCTTCATTTACTCCGGGAATAACAAAATTAATTGTATCTGTGACTTTTCTAGTTTCAGGGTCTATCACTTTAACAGTTCCTCCAATCTCAGCAGAAACCCAAACCTCACTGTCGTCTGGTGTAAACATAGCTACTCTTGGTCTTTGATCCACTAAAACATTTTCGAAAATTTCTAGATTGTCTGTATTAATAAAATGCGCCATATTTGTTGTTTCTGAGGTGTTAACTAAAACCTTACCATCATTTGTTAATCCCATCCCCTCTGGTTCAACCCCAACAGGAATATCATCAATAATCATTTTATCTTGCATATCTACGACAGTTACCATTGCATCATCTTCATTTGCAATGTAAAGATAATTGTCATCTGGAGATAATACCAATAATTCTGGATCTGGTCCTGATGGCAAATGATACTTCAATTTCATTGTTTTTGCATCTCTAACCTCAACTCTATCATCGTCAGATGCACAGATAATTACAAGTTTTGAGTCATTAGAAAGAATTATACCTCTTGGTCGTTGTCCAACAGGAGTGGTAGTAACAACTTTCATTTTCTCAACATCGACTACGCTTACAGTATTATCTTTTTCATTTGTAATGTAAGCAAAATTTGCGTAACTGCTCTCTACAACCAGAAAAAAGAAACAGGTTAAAGTTAGTGTTACAGCTTTCATGTAATAAAGCATAATATCCTCCCATAATAAATCTATTACTTTTTCATAATTTTACAAGTAGATTCGGGTTCGTCTTCACCTAGAGTATCGAGTTCTGATTTTGGGTGTAAATATCCCTCTTGAGGTGAAATTGAAACCATAGACCTAGGAGAAGCTAAAAGTATTGGTTGTCTTAATTGTCCATTCCAGTTACGGAAAGATACTTTTACTCCTTTGTATGCTCCAATTCCAAAAGAATCGCTTAGCAAAAAATTTTTTATTTCTTCCACATTATTATTTCCAATTCGTGTAATAGCTTCACCTATTACTCTTACTCCAACCCAAGAAAAATAATCAATCTCTGTCATCCATCTTCCACTTATTCTTCTAAACCTATTTTGCATTTGAGTAGCACCCCACTGTTCATGTGTTCTGTGCCACGCTGTTGGTTTAAGTCCCTGTGTTCCAGCAACAATTTTAGGATCCCAGGTTCTATATTGTAAATACTCACCAAATTCACCTTTTTCATCCGCGACAACAAGGATATCGTAATTTACACCTTTCGTGAAAATTGGAACTTCTTTTTGTGCTGTTCTCCTAAGATCAAAAGAAAAATCCCAGGTTCTTTCATCTTTGATCTTTATGTTAAATTTTTTTGCGGATTTTTTTAATGAGTCTGAATATTCTTTGTCTGATTTATCAGGTCCAGTAATTAAAAACCATTTTTTCCATTTTTTTTTTACTAAATACTGGGTTAATGAATCAGCTAACATTGAATAAGTAGGAGGAATGTGGAATAATGACTTAGAACAGTTTTCATTTCTTAAAGTGTTATTCCTAGACCCGACATTCATAATAACGATGTCTTTTGAAGAGGACATATTAGAAATTGTCTTAAGTTCATCAGCATTTAAATTTGCTATAAAATATTTGTAACCAGAAGCTAACAATTTAGAAAATTCAACTGCAAGATCCTCATCTAAGGAAACCTGAATGAATTTATATCTGTAATCATGACCTAAAAAATTTCCTGTAGTCAAATTATCCTCAACACCAAGGGTTACTCCATAAAAGCCTTCATCTGTTAATATGGGATCTAAGTTAGATAGAACTGGGGGTAATTCTCTTTCTTTAGTTATAAAAATAATATCTGTTGAAACTTTGATCTCTGCCTGAAATTTTTTTATTCCTCTTTTTTCTCTTTCAATTTTTCTTTGTAAATCAATCCTTTTTCTTTCTTCAATTTGTTCAATAGAGAGTTCTCTTGCCTGATTTTGAGGCGCTATAAAAATAATAGAAAAATTTATTATTAAGATAAAAAATTTAAAAACCATTTTTAAATTATAAGAAATTAAAATAAAAATAAAATAATATTCTAAAATAATTGTAAAATAAAAACATTTTGAGGAAAAATTGGTATTCAAAAATAAAAAACATTACAAAACAAATTTAATTCGAGGAGAGCTCAAAAGAACTGAGTTTAATGAAACAAGTGAAGCCCTTTTTTTAACTTCAGGTTTTGTCTACAAAACTGCTGAAGAGGCAGAGGAAGCTTTTAAGGGTAAACAGAAAAAATTTATGTATTCTCGATTTGGAAATCCATCAGTTGAAGCTTTTCAAAATAGATTAGCTCTATTAGAAGGAGCTGAAGCGTGTTGGGCAACCTCTACAGGCATGGCGGCTGTTTTTACAATATTTATGTCACAACTTGATGCTGGCGATAGAGTTGTTTCTGGAAGAGCACTCTTTGGAAGTTGTCACTATATAATTACAAAAATTTTACCAAGATTTAATATAGATGTTGAACTGGTCGATGGATGTAATATTCAAGCTTGGAAAAAAGCACTTAAAAAAAAAACTAAGCTAATTTTTTTTGAAACACCGTCAAATCCTTGCCTTGAGTTAGTTGATATCGAGGCTGTTTCGTCTTTAGCAAAAAAGAGTGGCGCAAAGGTAATTGTTGACAATGTATTTGCAAGTCCCATTCTTCAAAAACCTATTACGCATGGAGCTGATATTGTCATGTATTCCGCCACAAAGCACATAGATGGACAAGGGAGAGTCTTAGGTGGAGCTATATTGGGAACAAAGAAGTTCTGTGAAGAGACTATAAAACCATTTATCAGGAATACAGGTCCTTCAATAAGTCCGTTTAATGCTTGGATACTTTTAAAAAGTCTAGATACCCTGGAATTGAGGGTTATGCAACAAACAAAAAATGCAGAAAAAATTTGTGAATTTTTAGAAAATAATAAAAATGTAGAAGAAGTTTTCTATCCAGGTTCAAAAAAATTTAATCAATTTAATCTTGCTAAAAAACAAATGTTAGGTAATGGTACAATACTATCTTTTAAACTTAAGCAAAAAAAAAAAGAAACTATTAAAAAAACTACTTTCAAGTTTATGAACAAACTTAACATGATTGATATCTCCAATAATCTTGGAGATACAAAATCCCTAATCACTCATCCGTTTACTACAACTCACTGCAGGTTAACAAATACTGAAAAAAAACAATTACATATTTCAGAAAATCTTGTAAGACTGTCAGTCGGTTTAGAAAATGTTGATGATATTATTGCAGACATAGAGGAAAGTTTAGAATTAAAATGAAAAAAGATAAAAATTATAAAATTGAGATCTCAGTTAAATCAATATACCTAGAAGAACATTCAGATCCTGAAGAACAAAATTTTTTGTGGGCCTATCAGGTCAAAATTGAGAATAACGGAAAGAAGACAGTCAAACTGCTTAGGAGACACTGGAAAATTTTCGATTCAACTGGAAATTTAAGAGAAGTCAAAGGAGAGGGAGTAGTGGGTGAGCAGCCGGTACTTGCTCCAGGAGAATCTTTTGAATATACAAGCGGAACGCCACTTCAAACAAGTTCTGGTTTAATGTTAGGCAGTTATTTTATGAAATCTTCAGATGGTGCAGATTTTGAAGTAGAAATACCGGCTTTTTCTTTAGATATTCCAAATACTCAAAAAAACTTTAATTAAATGTCTAATTTTCGTTCCTCTTTATTCATTATCGGAAATCTTTTAATCTTTTTTGCATTGTACATGATTATCCCGATAATTATTGACTTATACAATAATGGAACTGACTGGGTTGTGTTTGTATCAATTTCATCTTTTTGTTTTTTTGTTGGATTCAACATCTCATTTGTATTTAAAAAAAAGAAACGGGAAGTAAGCGTATCCTCAGCTTTTTTTTTGACGCTTTTATGTTGGGTTGTTCTTACTTTCGTAGGTTCATTGCCTTTTTATTTAGGATCAACTGATTTAATCTTTATTGATGCTTTCTTTGAATCAATGTCTGGCATAACAACAACTGGTGCCACTGTTATTCAAGATTTAGATAACACCTCTAAGGCCATTTTAATTTGGCGAGCAATGCTACAATGGCTTGGAGGAATAGGAATAATTGTTTTGGCGATAGCTGTTTTTCCAATTCTTAAAGTAGGTGGAATGCAACTTTTTAGAACAGAATTTAGTTCAAAGGAAGAAAAGGTTTTACCGAGAACTGTAAAAATTGCTAGTGGTATTGGATTAGTTTATTTAATTTTAACACTTCTTTGTTTTTTATCATTAGTAATATCTGGAATGAATTTATTTGACGGTATAGCACATGCAATGACTATTATTGCAACGGGAGGTTTTTCAACAAAAAATATGTCTATAGGTCATTTTAACTCAATTTATATCGAGTTTTTCACAATATTTTTTATGATAATTTCCTCACTTCCATTCTTATTACTATTTCAACTCTTCAAAGGAAAATATATTGACTTTTTGAAAAACTCTCAAATTAGATTTTTCGTTTCAATCATCTTTACTTTAACTCTTATAATTACTTTTTGGTTACAAAAATATTATGAAGTTAATTTTATACAAGCATTAAGAATTGCTGCTTTTAGTATTGTTTCAGTAACGACTGGGAGTGGTTTTAGCACCTATGATTTTAGTGCCTGGGGAAGTTTCTCAACAATCATTTTACTTTTCTTTATGCTTATTGGTGGATGCTCTGGATCCTCAAGTTGCGGCTTAAAAATATTCAGAATGCAAATATTAATTAAGAATACTCTCACTTTGATCAGAAAAATCATACAACCAAGAGGTATTTTTATACCAACATACAATTCTAAACCAATTAGTGATGATATTTTAACTTCTGTAACAGGTTTTTTTTACCTATACATAATGATATTTGGAAGCTTAACATTAGTTCTGGCATACGATGGACTTGATGTAGTTACCTCATTATCTGGAGCTGCCGCAGCTTTAGCTAATGTAGGTCCCGGGTTGAGTGATCAAATTGGACCCAGTGCTAATTATGGGGGGATTAGTAGTTTTTCAAAACTTTTTCTATCATTGGCAATGTTAATTGGAAGATTAGAACTATATCCTGTTATAATACTTTTTTCTCCAGCATTTTGGAGAAATTAGTTAGGCAAGATAAAATCACCCATTTTTAATAACAATTGTTGTCTTAACTCTCTATTGAGCTTAATTTTTACCTGTTTCAATAGTTCTCGATTTAAAACTTTTCTTTCCTTAATTGTTAAGTATTCACTTACTTTTTTTGACTCTGTAATGTCAATTTTAAATTGAAGAATTTTTGTGTTTGGTTGTTTCTTTAAATCAATAACAAGTATCAGTTTATGTTCGTGAGTCCTAACAAAATCATTACCTTTAAATCTTAAAATCTTATTATTATTAATTTTTTTTACAGACACATTATACTGTTTTATAAAAACTTCCATGAGATAACTTTGTAAATCTCCTTTTTCAGAAAAGATATGTTTTAAATATTCTTCAATCGCATTTGAATGGTCAATTTCATAACTATTTGTTTCATTATAAATTTTTATCGTCTTAAACCTTAATTTCAGCTTTTCTTTCGAATAGGAAAAGGCATTACAAGGATTTAGTAGTATAAAAGTAATAAGTATAAAGGCTAAATCTTTTTTTCTAAGCACCACAATAAAATAGCTTTCTGTATATGTAATCTGTTATGTGCTTCCTCCCAAACAAGAGAATTTTCACCATCAATAACATCAGCAGAAACTTCGTATCCTCTATGGGCTGGCAAGCAGTGCAAAAAGGAAGTCTTTTTTTTTGAATAATTCATTAATTTCTGGTTTACTTGAAAATCCTTGAATTCACTAATTCTTTCTGATTCATCTTTCATTCCCATTGACACCCAGGTATCAGTCACAACTACATCGCAATCTTTAACAGCCAACCGAGGATCGTCAAACAATTTAATTTTTTTTCCTAAATTATTTATTTTTTCTACTTCAAATAAATTTGGTGAATATTTTTTTGGAGAACATATTCTAAATTCAAAATTGAAATGCTTACAACTATGTATCCAAGAATTACAAACATTATTCCCATCACCTACCCAAGTTATAATTAAATTATTAATATCTTTGTATTTTTCTTCCAATGTCATTAAATCAGCCATTATCTGGCAAGGATGACTTTTGTCAGTTAATCCGTTGATTATTGGCACATTAGAGGAACTTACAATAGATTTGAGTCTCTTTTCACTTGTTCCTCGATACATAATAACACTAGCATATTTACTGATTACTTTGATAGTATCCTGAATCGATTCTCCTCGACCCAGCTGAGTGTCATTTTGATCTAATATTACAGCATCGCCATTTAATTGTTTAATACCAATTTCAAAAGAAACTCGTGTTCTTGTCGATGGTTTTTCAAAAATCATGGCCAGAATTTCACCATTTAAATACTTAGCCTCTTTTTTTATTTTCAACTTATGACCAAAGGCTAAAAGTTTTTTTATAGTCCCAGTATCTATTAAATCAATATCTAAAAAGTGATTCATTTAATCTCATTATTAATTAGCTTTAATGCTTTGTAGATCTTCTTTATGGCTTCATCAACATGCTTCATTTCTAAAATTAGAGGAGGCAGCATTCTTACTACATTTTGTCCGGCTCTAACTGTCAATAATCTTTCTTCTCTGAAGGCATCTATTAAAATTTGATTTTTAATAACTGCTTCAAGCCCAACCATCAAACCAATTCCTCTTACACCAGAGACAATTTTAGGAAATTCTTTTACAATTTCTTCCTTTAATTTTTTTCTTAGATTAAAACCTATTTCTCTTACATGGTCTAAAAAATCTTCTTTCAGAACATGATTGAGAACGACTTCTGCTGCGGCCATCCCTAGCGGATTTCCACCATATGTGGAACCATGACTTCCTGGAGTCATTGCTTTTGAAACTCTTTTATTTAAAAGTAATGCTCCCAACGGAAAACCACCACCAATTCCTTTGGCTATAGCTACTACATCGGGTTCTAAACCTTTTACCCACTCTGTTGCTAAAAATTTTCCTGTTCTACCAATACCACATTGAACTTCATCAAAAAAAAGAAGTATCTCATTCTTTTTTGCTATTTCTTTTAATCCGGATAAATACTCTTTTTTTGCTGGTGTGATTCCTCCCTCACCCTGAACAGTCTCAATGAATATAGCTGCGGTTTCATTATCTATTTTTTTTTTAATAGCATTTAAATCATTAAAGTCAACATGAACAAACCCTTGCAAATGCGGACCAAATCCCTCTAACATTTTGTGTTGTCCAGCAGCAGAAATTGCACCGAAAGTTCTTCCATGAAACGCATTATTCACGCATATAATTTTAAATCTATTTAAATTCTTTACATAAAAATAT
>MDTG01174492.1_pt1 | contig 15922 bp, 10 predicted proteins | sample 811421 | NCBI WGS metagenome assembly MDTG01 (sample SAMN05326645, study PRJNA326480) | marine metagenome | isolation source: seawater | place: Pacific Ocean: South East | collected 2011 | reverse complement strand
TTTAATTTTTCGGGATTATATGTCCAAATAATACTCCGGTTATAACTATTATTCAAACAGTTATTAATCACGGAAACCCATATAACCATACTCACTAAAAGCCATATAAACGTTATAAAACTGAATATTCGAGCTAAACTGTTGATTAACCAAAAATCATAAAAACCATGAAAAACAGAAGCTAACCCATAGAAAAGCAAACAATACCATCCCCAATTTCTCTTTTTAGCAAATTTCCCAATTGCAATTCCATAAGCAATTAAGGAAGTATTAAACATATGGGTTACGGTGGAAGATAACGATCGCCCCTGTATTGTTTTTAGTCCTGCCTCATCAAAATATATCAAGTTTTCAATAAAGGCAAAGCCTAATGCAGAGATAGAAGCGAAAACAACATAATCAATAGGTTCTTTCAGTTGTTTACTAAATAACATCACCAAAAACAAAGGAATAATTTTCATTAATTCTTCAATAGCTCCAATACCTAGAATACAGTAAACAAAGTCATTAAAAAATTCATCTTTCAATCGATAACCAAGTATATACGAATTAAAATCTGTGAGCAAAGATGTTCCGAAAGCGAATATCATACCTAAAAAAAGTATAAGCATTGCTGTTCCCCACCTCTTTTTTAAAAACTTATGAATAAAAAGTAAATAAACAAACCACACAATTAGTATTAATAGAGCACCAAGTAAACCATATGCATTGAATCCCTTAAAAAATCTACTAAAAATAGCATTAGAATATGCCTTTATATTTTTTGTCTTGAAGTAGGCATAGCGTTTTGCACTATTACCAGCATACTCAAAAGAAACGGAATCTAGCAGTAAACTATCCAGTTTAAAAGGCTCCTCCATTAAAAGATAAGTATTAGCAAGCTCTTTATATGAATCTTTGCTCTGGGGATTTATGAGAATTTCTCTTTGCAAATAGTCTATTGCTTTTTCGTATTGTCCAAATCTAAAATAACTGCCGTATATATAATTTAGATAAGGTAATTTTTGATTGTATATATTTGTGAAACTTGTTAGCGCTTCCTCTATATATCCCGTATGATAAAAAAACATTCCTCTTCCAAACTTACCAATATCTCGAACACTATAATCTGGACTACTAAGGAGCCTTCGATAGTAATCAACAACTTGATTATACTCCATGAAAACACCTCTTCCTCTTCCATTCTGGGCCAATGGCAATTGAAAATATGTTTTTAAAAAATTAAAATGATTGGATATTTTTGTACTATCCTTTTGAATTAATTTCCAATAGGTAACATTTTGATTTTGGACATCTCCCAAAATAATATATTCATCCAATTCCTCATCCAATGTTTGATAACTTGGATTTGAGAAAAGCAAGTTTACAAATACAACAATTACCAATGTTGCCGGGAATACATATAATATAAATTTTCTCAATTTCTCAACCTATTACTAGAGGAAATTTCACGAAATAGTCATTTATAGTGCTCAATTCTGAAACTCCTGATGCTTTATTATATAACTGATATCTTTGTTTTAGGTTATTAATAAATTGTTGATTTTTAAAGTTATTCTTTATTGGCGGAGGTAAGGATGTTTTAACGACAACAAATTTTTTATTTTCAATGTAAACTTCAATATTTAATTCTCGCTGTTCAGATATTGCGAAATTTTTAAATTGATTGTCCAAAACCATCTGAAATACTAAAGGTGGAATATTTATATCATTAAAATCATCTGTAATGCTAATGTTTAAATTAACTTTGTTGTGTAGTTGAATTTCTGCTAATTCACAGTATTCCTTTACATTCTTTAGCTCTGAACCTAGTTTAACATAACGTTGATCTCTGCTCTGTAGTAAATATCTTAGAATAGAAGTTAATTTTTCAATCTGCAAAACAGCCAAGTTTGGATCCTTTTTTATTAATTCAATCGTATTAATCAATGCCTCTTGGAGGAACTCAATTACGTTTTGAGATTTTAGAGCATTAAAGCTATGTTGTAAATAAATCTGTTTTTGACTCAGTAACCTAGAGCGTTCCAAACTATTTTTTTTAAACCAATAATAAACTGTCTGAAAAAGTCCAATAATAAATATAACACTCCAAAAATAAAATTGAATCTGAACTACTTTGTGACTGTTAGCATTTAATAAAAAAACAACAATTGTATTAGAGATATAGCCCAATGCTAAAAAAGAAAAACAGAAAATTAAAAAATTATGTCCTTTTTTTACAGTATTATTCAAAAGTAGTATACCTATCTCCATTAATCCAAAACAGAACACAAATGCAACAATATAAACAGTAGAAAAACTATTAGTTAAATTGATGAAATTTAAACCAAAAATTAATACAACACTTAGTATACTAGGCATTAGAACTCTTATGAAAGTTATGCTTTTTAACATCGTATTTAAATAAATGGAGCAGCTTGAAATCTGACTTATTTACAAACTGATAATTACCAAAACAAAAAGTAATTAACAATTTACATTGAATTTTTTAATTTACATTAGCCTTTCTGTTCTTATTAACTTTTTATCTTGCACCATACCGTTAAATTATGAGAACAAAACTCAATTTACTATTAGGTTGTTCCCTGCTCGGGCTCACCTCTTTCGGCCAACAATTTAAATACAAAAGCTTGTCTGCATATGGACAAGGTTCCGTTTTATCAAACTATCGCACAATACCTATACAGCCCAGAGGATTTTTTTCAGGAGGTATTGATTATACAACATCCTACACCAAAGACATAAATTTTAAATTTGGAATCAACTATTTGGAGACATTTATCAATAATGATAAGGAAGTTCATAGCATTTGTGATCAGCCTGATAATTCTTGTTGGGCAGAGTCAGATATGAGGTATATAAATTTACCAATGGGTATCGAGATTTATGCCAACAAAGCAAAAATAAAAACAAAATCATATTATGGTTTTCGATTGATCCCAATGCTATCGCTTCAAGAAAGATTAATTAAAACAGAAATTTTCAAAGAGGAAGAGCCAGATAATATTCTTCAAATTGACACCACAACCAATAACGGACTGAAATTTCAAGATATCCATTTAGAAATTTCTATTGGAACTGAATTCTCAGTTTCTGATAAGTTAAAGTTATTTTTTGAACCATCCGTTCAGCATAGCACTCTTTTTCGTAAAGAAGACTTGATTAACCCTAATTATATGATTTCTTTTAGACTTGGGTTGAGATTAAGGTCCAACAAGGAATAATTTATGCGCTATTTTCTTGCATTAGTAATAATGTTAAGCACTATTACACTCCATTCTCAACCAGGGAAGATATATGGCTATGTTGGTGATGAAGGTACCAAAGATGCTGTACCTTTTTGTAATGTTATTCTTTTCGATTCTAATGATTCATTACTTCTTGGTACAATTAGCAATGAAAAAGGACGATTTGCATTTGATGAAATTAAGTTTGGTAAATATTATCTTTCAATTCAATCATTAACTCATAAAATATATAAGACAGAGGAATTTATGCTTTCTGTAAATAGCCCAAAAAAAGAATTTAAATCCATTTCTCTCGAAAAAACTACAATAAAAACTGAAGAAATCACAATCACTGTAGAGAGGGCGGCTGTAAAAATTGAACCTGCAAAAAAATCATTTGATGTGAAAGCAACTGGTGCTGATGTAGGTGGAACAGCTGTTGACGTTTTAAATAACCTTCCATCGGTAGATGTTGATGGTAGTGGTGGTGTGAGTTTAAGAGGAAATAGTAATATTAGAGTACTTATAGATGGAAAACCTGCTGGATTAACGATGAATGACATATCCACCGTAATTAATCAAATTCCTGCAAATGCAATAGAAACCGTTGAAATCATAACCGTTCCCTCAGTAAAATATGATCCCGAAGGAATTGGTGGCATTATAAATATTAAATTAAAAAAAGAAAAGAAAAAGGGCTACAGTGGTTCTTTGTCATTTTCCTACAGCACGTTAGATAAAATAAATTCTCAAATTTCTTTAAGTATGAATAAAAAGAAATGGAGTTTTAACACCTCATATAATTATATAGATGGAACCTATTGGTACAAAAGAGTTAATGAAGGCTTATTTTTAGAATCAGATAGCTTAACAGCGTTTGATAATTATGGAAAAAGCGACAAAAGAACCGCTAACCATAATGGAAATTTAAGCGTTGAATACAAAGCAAATAAAAATACATCGATGTCTTTAGATGGCAGTATTAGACAAACCTATACTCAACAAATAGACTCCTTGGAATTTTATTGGAATTATAACGATATTTACAAAAGGTCAAACACCAGAAGCACTGACGCTTTAGGGATTAGGCAAAGCGCTAATGCACAATACAATTTGTTGCATAAAACTAAAAACAAACATTTTATTAAATTCTTATCTAGAATTAATAATGTCTCTTATCCAAAGGAATCCAGTTTTATAGAACCTTTTATTTTACAGAAGGAAAATAAAATTTTTGCAGCACAATCATTTGTAAACCAACTTGATTTTGAATTTTCAATTCTAAAACCTAAAAATGACAGTTTAAAAAGTGAATTCTTAGTCATCGAGACCGGACTTAAAAGTGCATACAGAAGTTTTGTAGAAAACTACAATCTGTATGCTTTTAACCCAAGCTTAAGTTCTTATGAAGAGCAAGATGAATTTAGTAACTACCTTGAATATGATGAAGAGATATTTGCTACTTATGGATTATTACAATTGGGGAATATATCAAATCAAATATCAACTGGGCTGAGAATGGAATACTCCAATATATCTTCAGTAACTGGAAATGGAATATACAACAAGACTCTAATTAATTTTTTCCCCAGTATATCAATTGTGCATAATTTTTCAGAGGCAACAAAATTATCTTTCAACTACAGCAAGAGAATTAAACGTCCGAGAGGACAACAATTAAACCCCATACCCACCTATGCTGACCCATTTACTTTAAGAATTGGTAATGCCGACCTTGTTCCTGAAAAAAGTCATATGAGCGAAATATCTTATTTAAGGATTAGAAAAAAAATAGTGTTTAATTCAACTCTATTTCACCAATATAGAAAGGATAGACTCGGTAGATTAAGCTATACAGATTCCGAAGCTGTATCAACAATACTTTGGATAAATTTTAACTTCCATCAAACGCTTGGCCTTGAGCTTTTTACAAAATATAAAATCAATAAAAAAATTAAACTAAACTGGTCAAGCACCTTTTACAATACATGGGTTGACGGTGAAAACTTTAGAGATGGCTTTACTGCCGTTTATCTCGGATATGACTTAAAAATGAATTTACAAATTAAACCGACTAAAGCGTTAACTTTTACATTAACCAGCGATTATAATTCTCAAAGACTATCCGTGGTTGGAGTGGTTATACCCAGATACGGAACAGATATTTCTTTAAAACATAAAGTCGCTAACGATAAGGGAACACTTTCTTTAAGACTCACAGATATTTTCTTCACTAGAAGATTCGGAATTGATATCGATACAGACGGCTGGTTTCGGGAAGTAAGATACCGATATGAATCGCAATTGCTCTGGTTTGGATTTAATTATTCATTTGGGCAATCCAGCTTGGATAAAAAAAAGAAATTCAAAAGAGTTTCTCCCAACGAGAGAAGTTTCTGATGTACCATTTGTACTAACCAATGCTATTTAAATATTGAATAAATTTTCGTACTGCAATTCCGCGGTGCGAAATTTCATTCTTTTGCTGAATTGACATTTGAGCAAAAGACAAATCATAACCATTGGGCAGAAAAATAGGGTCGTATCCAAATCCATCATTACCCGTTCTTTCTTTCAAAATAGAACCATCTACTAAACCATCAAATAATTTTGGTCCCTCGCCATTGAAGAAGCAAATAATGGTTTTAAAATATGCTTTTCGATTTTCTGTTTCAGCAAGTTTTTGGAGTACTAAATCCATATTTTTTTCAAAATCACACTCCGGCCCAGCATATCGAGCTGAGTATACACCCGGCTCACCATTCAAAGCTTGAATGATTAATCCAGTATCATCAGCAAAGCAAGGTACTCCATATTTTGTGTAAACATATTCAGCTTTCTGTTGAGCATTTCCTTCCAAGGTATCTTTTTCCTCAGGAAGCTCATCGAAACATTGAATATCCTTTAAACTCAGAACATTTAAACCAGACAATGCTCCTCTTACCTCCTTTAACTTATTTTGATTATTTGTAGCGAACACTATTTTTTTCATAATTTAAAAATAATCCTTATTTCACAATTTAAGTTTTGTTTTTTATTACTTGTTTCTTAGAAAAACAAAAGAAATTAGCTGAATCACTTTTAATGATGGTACTTTTCTCCTTTGGTAATTGTAAAGGCTCGATATAACTGCTCTGTAAAAATCAAACGAACAATTTGATGCGTGAATGTCATTTTTGATAATGCAAATTTATAGTTTGCCCTATCATAAATTTTAGTACTAAAACCATAGGCTCCTCCAATAAGAAAAACTAAATTTTTAGTACCTCTCATTTGATGACTAGATAAAAATGAAGCAAAGTTATTGGAGCTATGTTCTTGACCTCTTTCATCTAATAAAACTAAAAAATCGTTTTTTTGAAGCTTTTCTAAAACAGCTTTTTCCTCTTTTATTTTTACTTCTCGCCCTATGGCATTTTTACCAATTTTAGCGGACGGAAACTCTATATATTCGAAATTACAATATCGTTTTAACCTATTTTGATAATCATTTATTCCAGGAACCAGATAAGCATCCGTTGTTTTCCCAATCACCCAAAATTGCACTTTCAAAGTTTGATATTTTAAATATTACAAAACAAAATTAATGAGGATATTCAATTCTTACATGATAGATGTTCATTAACATTTTTTTAAACATTTTTTTTATTAAACGAATATCTCGCAATGTAATGTCGGCATTTTCAAATTGACCATCCTTAATTTGATTGCTAATGATTGATTCAACTAATTTTTCAATACCCTCAACATTAGGTTCTTTCAAGCTTCTTGAAGCTGCTTCAACAGAATCTGCCATCATTAAGGCAGCACTTTCTTTACTGAATGGGATAGGCCCTGGATATGTAAACATATCTGAAACACTTTTCTCATCTTCATTTGGATTTTCCTTCATATACATTTTGAAGAAATAGGCGGTTTTTGTTGTGCCATGGTGTGTTCTTATAAAATCAATAATTTTATCAGGAACACCATTTTTCTTGGCAATTTCTATTCCTTTAATTACATGACTTATTATGATTTGCGCACTTTCTTCATAACTCAATTCATCATGAGGATTTATACCTGTGCTTTGGTTTTCAATAAAATACATTGGCGCCTCCATTTTTCCTATATCATGATATAAGGCGGCTGTTCTAATTAGCAACGTGTTTCCTCCTATTATACTTGTTGCCGTTTCAGCTAGATTTGCTACTTGTAAACTGTGCTGGAAAGTACCCGGGGCCTTTCTTGAAAGCTCACGTAAAAGTTTGTTATTCGTATCGGCCAATTCTAATAAGGTAACGTCTGAAATAAATGAAAAAACCTTTTCAAAAGCATAAATTAGAGGATAGGCAAGTAAAGTAAGAAGAGCTGAAATTCCTAAATAACCAATGCTTAACCAGTCGATTTCATAAAATCCTCCTTCAATGATGATATTCAAAGCGATGTAACAAATAGCGTAAGACAGAGCAATTATAAACGTTGTTAAAAATAATTGCGAACGATTACGGAAATTTGAAAATCCGTAAATACCCATCATACCCGCCACCAACTGAAGAAAAATAAAGTGAAATCCATTTGGGACAATGAACCCTAGTAAAAGTACAATTACAAGATGGACAAAAAAGGCTGTGCGTGTATCAAAAAAAGACCTTACGATTATAGGAGCCAAACAAATAGGAACGATATAAACATTAAACAATTCATACCTTAATCCTAGTGTTGTAATTACAACAAATGCTGTAATTACAAACAACATAAAAACTAAATTTTTATTATTATCCAAAAATTTTCTTCGAAAGAAACGCAAATAAAGAAATAAACATGTCATCAGTATAGCCACCAATAGAGTTTGTCCAATACCAATAGTATACTTACTCAATTTTGATTTTTTCTTGCTTTTATATTTTTTTTCAAAAGACTTTAAAACTTTAAAATTATCGTCATCTATTGGCGCCCCCTTTTCAATAATACGATAACCTTTCTTAACAGTTCTTTCCATTAGAACTATTTTCTCCAATTCTTGATCCAAAACTCTATTGGTTTCCTTATCGTTGAAAGTTATGTTTGATGATGTTTTATTAAATACCTTTTCTAATAGGTCATTGAGATAATCTGCTTTTACTGTATTGTTCTGATTTATTGTTTTTTGTGCATATTCGAAAGCCGATTTTGGACTAAACAAATCGCTTAAAAAAGTAGCGGCGTAATAATTGTTACGCTTTACATAAAACTTTACAGAATCACCTAATTGATCAACTTCTCGAGAAAATTCAATAACCCCTCTGCCATAAACATACTTAATGATTTTTTTTCCTGTTGTTTTGTACTTATTTTTCTTTCTATCCGAATTTATTTTTTTTGATTTTTCACTTTTCAAAAATCCCAAAGCATTTTGATTGTTTTCAAAAAAATCATCCCATGTCTTGTTCAATTCCTGTTCAAATAATTCCAGCTTCTCATTCTCCATTTGCTGGTTAAACTTGAAATAAAATTTTTTATCCTTCTTTATTTCCTTTTTATCCTTTTCAATTTCCGAATTTGTTCTATAAACTGGAATATCATAAGGGGCAATTAACGTCTCATATTTCCAAGGTTGATTTCGTTGGAAATCATATTTGAATGTTGCTTCTTTAGGGAAGAGATAAACAATCAAAAAAATGGACGCTAGAAACAAAAACACCTTATAAAATAAATCGTGTCGGTTCCTAATCTCATTGATAAAATCAGCCATTGTTTTTATTTTAGTAATTGCAAAGTAAGTAAAGGATTCATTATTATGTTAGGAATTTAGTAGACTTTATCAACATTAAATTTCGAATAGTTTTCTATTTTATCTACATTGCTCTGAATGAGTAAAATAATTTATATTTACCGTAATGAGTGTATTCAAAACATTTCATAAAGGAAAAATTTTAATTGCAGATCCATTCTTAATTGGGCCTGTTTTTGAACGTTCTGTTATCTTATTAGCCGATCATTCTAAAAAAGGTGCAATGGGTTTTATTCTAAACTACCCAACAGGCTTTGAAGTTCAACAAGCTATTCCTGAATTAAAAGGGTGTAGTCAAAAAATGTATTATGGGGGACCAGTTGATGAAACTCTATTGTTTTATGTTCATTCATTAGGAAGCCAATTGCCCAATTCCGTTAAGATTGGAAAGGGTTTGTTTTGGGGTGGAGAATTTTCAGTTCTTCAAGAACTCAACAAAAAAAATGTGCTGAATTCAGAAAACATTAAATTTTTTATTGGTTACTCTGGTTGGGAAATCAATCAACTAGAGGACGAATTCGAAAAAAAGTCCTGGATCGTGGGTGAATTTAATCGAAATTACCTTTTTAACGATCAGAAAAAAGGATTGTGGAATGAAACAATTGACAAATCTGGTCACAATAATTCCTTCCTCGGAAATTTCGCACATTCTCCATCCTTAAATTAATTGTTTGCTAATTAGACAACTATCAAAATGATTTAACGTTATGGTGTTGGATTAAAAAAAATATATATCAAACTAAAAATGAAAAAAACTATTATCTGTATCACAATTCTGTTCTGTTCCATTATTTCTCTAGGTCAGCTTTCACATTTAAATCAAACAGACTCAAATAAGGTAATTCATAAATTAGGAATGCATGCTGGGACAACCTCTGGTTTAGGGTTAAGTTATAAAGCTTTATTCAAAAACAAAACAATGATTCAACTTGTGACTCTACCAATTGCCTCTAAAGACTACAAATACATTAACTCTGGTATTTCACTAAAGCAAAAACTTAAAGATTATCCAGAATGGGATTTCTATTCCTATTGTGCATTAAATTATATACACATCAGATCGAAAAATTATTACTACAATTATCAATATGACAGTAATGTAACTACCAATTCCTACACAGATTTAGTCAATACCTCAGTTGGGATTTCCGTTGAATATGGCAAAGGAGAATTTGTCAAATGGAGTGTTCAAGCAGGGTATGCATTGTATAGTTTGGGAACTGAAAACTGGCAAACAAACCTCTCAATTGGAACAACAATAGATTTTGCATTAAATTCAAAATAAAGCGCAATTTCAGGTTATATTAGTCAACGAATTAATGTGATATTGCCTTTTTGAAAATATTTTATCCCGCCTTCACATTGGTACTGTAAATAATAATCAAAAACAGCTGGATCAGAATTTTTGTTTCTAAAGGATCCGTCCCATCCAATAGATTGATCCCTTGTTTCAAAAACTTTTTCTCCCCAACGATTAAAAATTGCAAAATACACATCTGTAATATTTCTCCCCCGAACATACAGCACATCATTTTCACCGTCTCCATTTGGACTAAATGCATTTGGAACATATACATACGGAGCCTCGCAATGAGAATCTATGAATACAATAAGAACTGAATCCCTCCTAAAACAATTATCCACTTTTGGGTCATTAATTTCAACTGTAAACAATGTGCTCTCTTCAATACCAACTTCAGCATTGTTTTCAAATGTATTTATAATAGATTCAATTGGGCTCCAAACATAATCTAAACCCTCTGGAACAGCGGTAAGAATAGCTGTTTGATTATTAATTAACGTTTCAAAGTTTGTAGTTAAACTTATTGCCGAAGCGGTATCAAAACTCCCAACCGTAATGTTTACATAATCAGTGTCGGTGCACGAATAGGCTGATGTTGAAATTACGGGAACCGAATACACCCCAGGAATAAAACCATGAAAAACTGCATTGGTGTCATTTACTGAAGTGGTTAGCAAAGGACTTGGACCCCAACTAAAATATACCGAGTCATAATTTTCAAAACCACCTGGAGAAACTTCAATAGAGTCATTCAAACATGTTTCTAAATTAGTTTGATAACTAATATCGAATTCATAAGCGCCTATGAAAAGACTATCGACAGAAAAGCAATTAGCAGAGTTACTAACCTTAAGAAAGACATAATTTTCGCCTAAAGTTGATTGAAAATTGATTTGATACTCATTCAGTCCATAAAGTATGGTATCTGTAAAATTGTTGTAATTACTCCAGTGATGAATTAAATTACTATCGGTTTCATTCCTCAAGTTAATCTTTGGTAATGAATTACAAAAAACTGAATCTCCATAAACTTTTAAATCTTTAACAATAGGTTCAACAACTATGTTTTTTGAAACACTATCTGAAAAATTACATGCAGTTGAGTCAACGATTGTTAGTACAATTTCATACGTATCTGGTGAATTATAAAAATGAGAAGGATTAGAATCCGTGCTAAAAGTACCATCTCCAAAATCCCACAAAAAAGAAGTGGCATTTAAAATTTTACTATCGTTAATTAGAAATATAGAATCTGAGAGGCAAAAAGATTTGGAGATCTCAAAATCGGCTACAATCATGGGAATACCAAAGTCGAATTTAAAAATACCATTGTTGCATGAACTATTATTTACAGGACCAGCAGCATCAGAGGGTTTAATCGGGAAATCATTATTGCCCCCACAACCGGCACACACAGATTGATAAATTATACCTTTTTCATCAAATCGCGATGTTCCTCCATCAACATGCTCACCACTTTCATCTCCTCCAAAATAGGAACCATAAACCAAACTGGAGGCGTCACTCTCTAATACCATTAAATAAAAATCTTCTCCTAAACTTGTTGAATCAAATGCGTCAATGGTTAAAGGCATATTTTGTGTACCGTGAAATCCTGATTTAATATCTCCCCAACCCGATAAATAAACTTTATTGCATAAATCTACCATGAAAGCAGTAGGACTAATATTTAATAATCCATTCCCCGAGCCAAACGTTGTACTCCACTCCATTTCTTCTTGATTTTGTGAAAGCTTAGAAATAAACTGGCCACTATTAGGTACATTAAATGCAGCATCTTTTACCCAATAAGTTCCAAATTTAGCTGATTGACCAAAAAGATAGATTTGACTTCCCTTATCCTCTCTTATAAAATAAATCTGATCATATTCATCACTGCCTACATAACTACCTTGGATAACACTATTACCATCACCACTGAACTTAGCATAATACCCATCAGTTATTCCTCCTTGATAATTAGGCTGAAATGATTCAATCGGAAAATTTAAATCCATAGACATTGTTCCACCGGCAACATAAAAGTCATTCGAATTACTTTTAATTAAACTGTAAATTGCATCATTATTCTGGCCTCCAAAATAACTGGACCAAATCATACTATTTAGAGAATCATCAATTTTAAAAACTACTCCATCTTGGTCACCACCTATTGAAGTTTCATAAGAATTGGAAGTTGTTGGAAAATCAGAAGAAAAAGTAGAAGTCCCAACAACCACATTTTGAAATTCATCCAATATAATTTCGCCTCTAAATTGATCGGCATAATTTACAACCATATTTAAATTTAAACCATCATTCGAAGAGCCCCCAACGTAGGTTGAAGCTAACAATGACGAACCGTCACTTGATAGTCTCGACAAAATAATATCCGAACCATTAATATAGTTAATGAAAATACCATTGGCCAAATTTGCCCCCGAACCTCCTGAAAAAGTTCTATTAAAAGCACTTTGAGTTGTTGGGTAATCTGATGATCCTGTTGTACCTAAAATAAAAAGTTCGTCTCTATTATTTACTATTAAACTATGCGGCACCTCACACAAATCACCACCAATATATGTGGAGTATATTCTAGACGTACCGTCAGCACTATATTTTGTAATCCCAATATCCGAAACACCCCACTGAACTCCATTGAGTGATTGAAGTGTATCAATAGAGTTAAAGCTAACATCAAAAGCTCCAATAGTTGTTGGATAACCCTGATTGAAAACCGAGCCTCCAGCATACAAGTTCCCATTGTCATCAAAAGTTGCTGTGTATCCAAAATTATTTGCAAAGGAACCTGAATAAGTAGAAAAAATCAAAGTAGGATCAATAATTATATCTTCGTTACTATCATATTTCCCCACTTCAAATCCAACTGTATTTTCCTTTACACTGAAAGAAACATCAATAATTTCTTTATTTTGAAATGCAACTGGTTCAGAATCAGTTATGGTTCCCAAAGAAGTAACCAGAGACAAATCATCGCCTCTTTTTGATAAGCCATCCAAACCATGATAAGTCATTTTAATGTTTTTTGGTTCAACACCTGAATGGACAATAAAATCGTATTTTAAACTACCATTTTTTGTGTAAATCTTGAAATCTATTCCTTCATAAAGATCTTTATAATAAACTTCGCCCCCTCCTTTTAAACCAGTAGCCCATTTTGAGGAATCCTTTCCTAAAAAATAGTTTAATACCCCTTTATTAAAATGGTTAAGCTTAGTTGTTGATTCTAAATTAGCTCCTTCAAATTTGATTTTATAAGCATGAAAATGAATCACATTCACCTTTACCCCATGATGAATCTCGTGAAAAATCTCACCATTATATAAAGAAAAAGTCATTCCATCTTTCTCAAGAAACAATGCACCGGAAGGAATATTTGCGCGGTACAAAACGTTTTCATGAAATTGGCCTTTGTTGGGTACAAATTCAATATCATTTTGAGCAACAACAAAAACAAATGTCAAACAAAGAAAAATCAGAAAAATTTGACGCACACTCAAATATACTAAAAAGTGAAAATTCACCTTTCACATCAATACGATTTTAAAAACAGGCAAAATCGACATACTTTAGCTTCAGTTAAAATCAAAATCGAATGAATTGATAAAAAACTCAATAAAAGGATTGATTTGTGTAGTCATCACAATTTTATTCTACATACTGTTATACGCCTATGGTCTTGAAAGTAGCATTGTAAATATGGCATCCATTGTCATTTTGATGGCTAGCTTATGGGTTACCGAATCCATAAACATTTACATCACTGCATTACTCCCATTAATTCTATTTCCATTTTTCGGAATAATGAGCATGAAAGAAGTATCCCCAAGCTATATGTCGGATATCATTTTTTTATTCATTGGCGGATTTTTACTGGCGTTTGGATTGGAGCGTTGGGACATTCACAAGAGAATATCACTAAATATAATCGTTAAACTGGGAGGTTCGCCCAAAAGAATACTCTTTAGTTTTATGGCATCCAGTTATTTTTTGTCCATGTGGATTTTGAATACAGCAACAACAATGATGCTATTGCCAGCAGCGATTGCCATCATTAATCAAATCATTCAGACTGAAGACAAAAAATTCCAAACCGGATTACTGCTGGGAATCGCTTTTGCAAGTAGTATCGGAGGAAGTGCAACCCTTGTAGGTACCATGCCCAACTTAATCCTGAGCAACTTTGTAAAAGAACAAACATTGATTACACAGGACATCAATTTTGCAAACTGGATGGCCGTTGGACTACCCATCTCAATTATTTTCTTCTTTATCACCTACTTCATACTCCAAAAAAGATTTGTCCCAAGTGAAATAGAGCGAATTAATATGTTTACATGTCAAAAAATGTTGGTAAAACTGGGCAAAATGAAAGGACAAGAAAAAATAGTCAGCCTTATTTTTGTGCTTACCGTACTCGCCTGGTTTTTTAGAAAAACCATAACCATTGGTAGTTTTGAAATACCCGGCTGGAGTACTTTATTGCCCTTAGAGGATTCCAGCTTCATTCAAGACGGGACAATAGCCCTTTTAGCATCGGTCATTTTGTTCTTAATCCCAAGCAAACATCAAGAAGGAGGGCTCATAAAATGGGATGATTTTAAACGGTTACCTATTGGTGTTATTTTCTTATTTGGAAGCGGTTTTGCACTATCAAAAGGGATAACCAACTCAGGACTTTCGGACATTATTCAACAAAAAATGAGTTTATTACAAGGAATACCGCCCTTTGCAATTATGATTGGACTGGTAATTTTTATGATTTTCCTGACTGAATTTACCAGCAACTCTGCATCAACTACATTAATGATTCCACTGGTTTATGAGGCCGTAAAAAGTATTGACACACCCAGTTTTTACTTTTTAATCCCATTAACCATTGCCGCATCATTTGCTTTTATGCTGCCCGTAGCAACCCCACCCAACACATTGGTTTTCGGAACCGAAAAAATAATGATGAAAGATATGGTGAATACAGGGGTTTGGTTAAATATACTTGGCATTATTGTTATCAGCAGCGTGTGTAGTTGGCTAGTGATGATGGTATTTTAATTCGAAAAAAAACAATTTGAATTTTAAAAAAAAGGGTTATCTTTGCACGCACCAAAATAGGGATGGTCGAATAGCTCAGCTGGATAGAGCATCTGCCTTCTAAGCAGACGGTCCCAGGTTCGAATCCTGGTTCGATCACAAACAAAGACTCAACTTCAGTTGGGTCTTTTTTGTTAATGGGACAGGATGAGAACCTGTTCGAGCCGAGGAGCATTTTTGCCACAAACAAGCGAGCGCAGCGAATCAATATTGGTTCAATCACTAAGAAAGAGAAAGTTCAACATGCAATGTTGGGCTTTTTCTTTTACAGTTCGTTGAAAATGGAAATTTTTATAAGAGTGAAAAATAAAAGGGCCATAGTTCTGAAAGAACTGAGCCTTCACTTTAGGAATTTGGATCACACAGGAACTTGAAATGCTGAAATAAAAACACTTAACTAACTCTCCTGATTCTTTTCTTTTTATAGGGCCTCACAATCAAACGCAAACCATTGTTATATCTGAAGTAATTCCAGGTCCAATTGACAAAAACGACCACCCTGTTTCGAAAGCCTACAAGAAGCATTAA
>MDTG01009051.1_pt1 | contig 15922 bp, 18 predicted proteins | sample 811421 | NCBI WGS metagenome assembly MDTG01 (sample SAMN05326645, study PRJNA326480) | marine metagenome | isolation source: seawater | place: Pacific Ocean: South East | collected 2011 | reverse complement strand
TTGATAATTTTTTATGATTTATTATTTTTAAATCCTCAGATAATTTAATAATCATAGGATGTAATGCATTAATTTCTAATATTTTTTTACTATTTTGCATTTTTTGATTATGCATTTTCATTAATTTTTCCATATTAATATCCATACCGCTTTCTTCAGCTACTAAAAGTATTGGGCTTTTTGTTAATCTATCTGAAACAATTACATCTGAAATTTCATCTTTAAGTTCATTCTTTAAAACATTAATTAAATTATTGATATTATTGGATAAATCAAAATTATCTTTTTTAGAATTAGATACATTTATATTAGCTTTAGTAATAGATTTAAATTCTCTATCTTTATATTTATTTACATTTTGAATCCAAAATTCATCAATTGCGTCAGACATTAATAGAACAGGAATTTTTTTTTCTATAAATACCTCTAACTGAGGACTGTTTTTAAGATGATTTTTATCCGTATTTGTAAAATAATAAATTTCTTTTTGTTTAGGATCAGTTTTATTTAAGTATTCGTCTAACGAAACATGTTTATCAGTATTTGAGCATTCAAAACGTAGAATTGGTAAAATTTTATCATGATGGTCACTTTGTTCATACAAGCCTTCTTTTATTACTGATCCAAAATTTTTCCAAAAATCTAAAAATACTTTTTCATCATCTTTGGATAATTTTTGAATTTCATTTAGAATTTTAATAGTTATACCATTTTTTATTTTCTTAATTATTGGATTATTTTGTAACATTTCTCTACTAATATTTAATGATATATCTTGAGAATCTACTACTCCAGGAACAAATCTTAACCAATTCGGAATTATTTCACTGCAATCATCAGTAATAAATACTTTTTGTACGTACAACTTAATTTTATTTTTCCTATCTGGATTAAATAGATCCATAGGTTGATTAGTCGGTAAGTATAATAAAGCCTTATAATTTATAACACCTTCAGCATTAAAATGAATTGTTTTTAATGGATCATCAAAATTGAATGAAATATTATTATAAAATTGCTTATAGTCTTCTTTTTTTATAGATTTTTTATCCTTCAACCATAAAGGATCTCCTTCATTAATTTTTTCTTCTTTATCTTTACTATCTAAATCTTTTAAATATATTGGAAAAGGTATGTAGTTTGAATATTTGGTTATTATATTTCTTAATCTAAAACTATCTAAAAATTCTTCCGAATCTTTTTTTACTATAAGAGTTATAATAGTACCCCTATCTTTTTTATTTTTATTTTCTATACTATATTTATTTTTTCCATCAGATGACCATAAATAAGAGTCATTATTTGTTGATTTAGACAAAACATTTACTTTTTCAGCAATCATATATGAAGAATAAAATCCCACACCAAACTGACCAATAGCTGATATATCATTTTTTTTATTTTTTATAGCCTCAATGAATTTATTGGTTCCAGATCTTGCAATAGTACCTAAATTTTCAATTAATTCATCTTTTGACATGCCAATTCCATTATCTTCTATTTCAATCATTTTATTTTTTTTAGAAAAACATATATTTATTTTAAGATCTTTTTTATCTCCCAAAAGACCTTTTTGAGTTATAGCTAAATATCTTAATTTTTCGCAAGCATCAGCCGAATTCGAAATTAATTCTCTAAGAAAAATTTCTCTTTCGCTGTAAAGAGAATTTGCTACTAAATCTAATAATTTGCTTACTTCAGCTTGAAATTCTAGATTTTCTATATTTTTTTTATTTTCAGTCATTTTTTAAGATTTATGCATTCATATGTATTATTCAATAGCTTACAATCTTTTTTTTACCCTTTTTTTAGTTATAGAATATATTTAATGATAAAAAGAGTTAATATGGCAATTGAAAAATTTAATATATTTTTGTGTTTGTTATTTATTTTTATAATTGCTTGCTCAACAAATCAACTAAAAACCACTGTAGATAGTTGCATAATTTTTGAACAAAAAAATAACTGGTATAAAGCAACAAAAAAAAGCTATGACAAATGGGGATCTCCTATTTCTTACCAACTAGCAATAGTAAAACATGAATCTTCATTTAAACAATTTGCAAAACCTAAAAGAAATAAGATTTTAGGATTTATTCCGGGTAAAAGACCATCTACAGCATTTGGATATGCTCAAGTCACCAATCCTACTTGGGAATGGTATAAACAAAGTAATGATAAAAAAAATGCTTCAAGAGCTAATTTTTATGACATAACAGACTTTATTGGTTGGTATTCCCATCAATCTTTTAATATCTTAGGAATAGATAAAAAAGATTTTTACAATCAATACCTAGCTTATCATGAAGGGCAGGGAGGTTGGAAAAGAAAATCGTTTAAATCAAAAAAATGGTTAATTGAAGTTGCTAAAAAGGTTGAAATAACAGCTAAAAAATATAACAATCAATTAATTGAATGCGAATCAAGTTTAGATAAAAAAGGATTTTTCGGAATTTTATAATGCCTATTTTAAACAGTATCAATCAAATGCAAAACGAAATGGAAAAATGGAGAAAAGAACTTCATCAAATTCCTGAAATAGGTCTAAAAGAATATAAAACTTCTTCTTATATTAAAGAAAAACTTAAAGAATGGAATATAGAGTATAAAGATGGATACTCAAATACAGGAATAGTTGCTTGGGTGAAAGGAAATCAAGGGAATAATGATAAATCAATAGCTCTAAGAGCTGATTTTGATGCTTTACCCATGACAGAAAAAAACACATTTGATCATAAATCAAATAATGAAGGAATGATGCATGCTTGTGGTCATGATGGACATACTACAATGTTGTTGGGTGGTTTAAAATATTTAAGTGAAAATCCAAATTTTGATGGAACAGTTTATTTTATTTTTCAGCCTGGAGAAGAGGGTTGGGGTGGTGGAGAAAAAATGATCAAAGATGGTTTATTTAACGATTTTAAAATCGATGAAGTTTACGCATTACATAATTGGCCTGAATTGCCTTTAGGTCAATTTGGTGTTGCAGAAGGAGCAATGATGGCTTCTGTTGAAGATTTTGACATAATTGTTAGAGGCAAAGGTGGTCATGCAGCTATACCTGATTTAACTATCGATCCAGTAGTTATCAGTTCACAAATAATTTTAGCTATTCAAACTATAATAAGCAGAAATATGAATCCAATTGATAAAGCATTAATTAGCGTAACTAAAGTTCATGGCGGTAGTGCATATAATGTTATTGATGATGAGGTTGTACTTAGTGGAACAATTAGAACTTTTAAGGATGATACTCGAAAAATAATTGAAGAAAAAATGAATTATACTGCAAAGGGTATAGCCAAAGCTAATGGAGCAGATGCTAAAATTACATTTAAAAAACTTTATCCGGCAACAATTAATTCTAAAGAAAAAAGTATTTTTGCAGCAAATGTAGCAAAAGATATGGTTGGAAAAGAAAATGTTTTTACTGATATTGATCCTTCTATGGGTGGTGAAGATTTTTCATTTTTACTTAATGAAAAGCCAGGTTCTTATTTATACATTGGTCAAAAAGATAATAATCATAAAGCTTTTTTACATACAACTGAATATGACTTTAATGATAATATTTTACCAATTGGTGTGAATTTTTGGGTAAATTTGGTCAACAAATATTTTAATAGTTAATTCATGAGTAACGTTAGTTACTACGCTATAAGCACTATTATTATATATAAATTAAAAGAATTTTTTTATGAATTTCAACATACTATTCTATCTCCATTAATAAGTATTTTTGCTTTTGTTTTGATCATATCAATTTTACAACATCAATATAGTTTTTTAATTAATAATATGGATTATCTAAACTTTATTATACCTGGAATTATTATTATGATTGTAATGCAAACTAGCTATAATAATATTTCAGAAAATTTAATTACAATGAAGCAAATTGGGTCTTTTAATGACTATTTAATTTCTCCTATATCTAGAATTGAAATATTAATTTCGTTATTATTATCAAGTATTCTAATGTCATTATTTTTAGCTTTTTTTAGTATTCTAATATTTATGTTTATAATTGAAATTGATTCTTTTAACTATTTGTTAATATTTTATTATTTGATTATTACGTCAATAATATTTTCATGTATTGGTGCCATAGTCGGTTTTTTATATTTTACATGGGATATTCAGCAATCTATTTCTAATTTTTTTGTTATCCCACTAAGTTTGCTATCTGGAACATTTTTTTCAATTAATATTATTAATCCAAAATGGAATTTTTTATTTAATTTTAATCCTATTTATCAAATAATCTATAAATTTAGAAAATCATTTTATAATGATTTTGAAGTGAATATTTTAAGCGATCTTTATATTTTGTTTATTTGTTTATTTATCTTTTTTATTTCAATAATTATTTTTAAAAAAGGATACAGAGTAATAAATTAATGGATTTTTTTATTTCATATTTAAATGATATTATTTATTTTACTGGCGAAAACATTTATTTAACAATTATTATCTATTCACTATTTTTGATTTTATATGCTACTTTTTCTCTTCCAGGCTTAATTGTATTTTTTATTTTTTCAGGTTATTTATTTGGTATTTATATAGGATATTTTGTTTCTATTATTTCTATATCATTTGGAAGTTTAGTATTTTTTATATTCTCTAAATATTTTTTAAAGACTTTATTTCATAAATATTACAAAAAATATAGTCAAAATATTAATAATTATATCTCTAATTCTAGTTCAGAATATATAATCATATTTAGGCTTATACCTGGTACACCATTAATGGTACAAAATATTATTCTTTCTTTTTTAGATATATCTTATTTAAAATTTATAATTACTTCAATATTGGGATTTTCTCCTTTAATTTTAACATGTGTAATTATTGGTAATAAAATTCTAGATTATCAAAGAATTGATAATATAAATGATTTCAATGTATTCACTTTTGATTTTATAATATTATTATTCTTAATAATAACGATTATTCTAATAAGAATTTATTTTAAGCATAAAAAAAGACTCCCAAAAGTTTGAGAGTCTTTTAAATATTAAATATTATTTATTATCTTCTAAATAATGCGTATAAAATACCTAGAGTAATAATTCCAATTAATCCACTGCCACCTAAATCAGCAATAAGAGCAGAAATATTATCTATAGTATCAGCACCGATAAATGGAACTGCTGGGCCAAAAATTACTCCCAACACAACACTAAGCGGAATAACCGTCATAGCCACGTCCATTACACCTCTTAAAAAACTTTTAACTGTATCCATCATCATTAACTCCTTTTTAAGAAATTATCTGCGCAAATAAAGCCAAACGATAATGCCAATGGCAATTATACCAACAAGCCCATCTTGACCTAATCTTGCAGTTAGCGCGACAACATTGTCTAGGATCCCAACTCCAATGTAAGGAACAGCTGATCCAAATATAATTTCGAGTACAATAGCTGCAGCAATTAAAAGAAGACCAACTTCTGTTATTTGCTTTAACCAACTCTTAACAGTATCTAACATACTAATTCTCCTCGAATTTAGTTAATCACGTTACTTAAGACTTTCTTAAGTGCGCTTCGTTCTATATTCTTTAGTTATAAAATTAATCAAAATTATTTATCTTCTTATAAATTATTGATATTATTGATTTTTTTTTTGTATATTTTGTTTTTTTTTATAGGAATCTGAAAAAATAAGAGAAAAATATGTAAACTATTGATATATATAAATTATATCAGTAAATTATCGTAAATTTGATATTAAAAATATTCATATTAATATTCAATATAAATAGCAAAAAGAAAGAATAATTTTATGTCAATAATTTTATTGATTAAAATTCCTAAGTAATCCGGCAAAAAAATCATATCATTCACTCAATATATATTGAACTCTACAATGCATGGATATAAATATGATTAATGATCCGATTATTAATAGTTATTGTTTTAGTTGTTATCATTATAGCTATTTTTAGAAATAGAGTTAGCAATAACTCAAATAAATCTAATATTTATAAAAGGTTAATAATTATCATTGCAGTTGTAGCTATATTATTTTTTCTTGCAACTTCTGGAAGGTTTATTTTACCCCAAGCTATTCAAGTTATAAAAATGTTTTTACCTTTAATAACGAAATTTATAGGAATCTAATTTATTGAATGAAAAACATGGTAAAATTTTCAAAAAATGATCTTCCGTTCAATAATGCTATGAATTCTTTTTGGGATAAAAATGGATTTATTGTAATTAAGGATTTCTATTCTGCATCAGATTGTGACAAATTACGAAACAGAGCTAAAACTCTTATTGAAAATTTTGATCCAAATGAAAAGTCTTTTAAATCGATTTTTGATACCAATAATCAAAAACATTCTGAAGATAAATATTTTTTAAATTCAGGAGATAAAATAAGATTTTTTTTCGAAAGTAAAGCTTTTGATAAAAATGGAAATTTATCTGATTCAATTGATCTTGTAATAAATAAAATTGGCCATGCATTACATGATTTAGATAAAGAATTTTTTGATTTTACTCATAAAATATCCTTAAATAATATCGCACAAGCTATTGGAATTAAATCTCCTAAAATTCTTCAATCAATGTATATATTCAAACAACCAAAAATTGGAGGAGAAGTTACATGCCATCAAGATTCAACATTTCTTTACACAGAACCTGAGTCAGCAACGGGTTTTTGGATTGCATTAGAAGATGCAAATATAGAAAATGGATGTTTATGGGCCGCAGCCGGAGGCCATAAAGGACCACTTAGAAAACTGTTTAAAAGATCAAATAATAAAATGGAAATGATAACTTTAAATGATACTCCTTTTGAAAAATTAAACACTCCTTTAGAGGTAAAAAAAGGATCATTAGTAATTTTACATGGAAGGCTTCCTCATTATTCTTGTGAAAATAAAAGTAATAAATCAAGACATGCATACACTTTCCATATTATTGATGGAGAATCTAACTATCCTAACTTTAATTGGCTACAAAGACCAAATTTGCCTCTTAAAGGATTTATTTAATGAATAAAAAAATTATTCTGGATTGTGATCCTGGTCATGATGATGCAGTAGCCATAATGTTAGCTTCTGCAAATGACTCAATTGATATTCTTGGGATAACATGTGTAGCAGGCAATACAACATTAAAGAATTGCGTTAATAACACTTTAAAAATTTGTTCCCTAATTGGTAAAACTGATATTCCAATTTTTGCAGGATCTGAAAAACCTCTTTCTTATCAATTAATAACAGCTTCTCACGTCCATGGTAAATCTGGGCTTGATATTGAAGGTGAGGAAATAAATATTAATCAAAATTTTAAAGTTCAAAAAATGCATGCAATAGATTTTATTATTAATACTTGTTTAAACACTCCTGAAAAAATTTATTTGTGTCCTACTGGCCCTTTAACAAATATAGCTTCGGCGCTCATTAAAGAACCTTTAATAAAAAAAAAAATTGAACAAATTGTTTTTATGGGTGGAGTGGGGATGTCTTTAGGAAATATAACACCATCTGCAGAGTTTAATATTTATGTAGATCCTCACGCCGCAGATATTGTTCTAAATTCAGGAATTCCAATGGTAATGATGGGTTTAGATGTAACTCATAAGGTAATGGTTAATGACTCAATAATTAATGATATAAAAAAAAATGGAAACAAATCTTCTATTTTTTTTGCTGATTTAATGAGTTTTTATTCAAAATTTCATAGAAAGCTATATAAAATTGATGAATCTCCATTACATGATCCATGTGTTATAGCATATTTAATTAACAATAAAATGTTTGAAGGCAAGGATGTAAATGTTGTTGTAGAAAAAGACTCTCCTATAACAAGAGGCGAAACAGTTGTAGATTGGCTTGGCGTAACAAAAAGACCATTAAATTGTAAAGTAATTACAGAAGTAAATCATAATAATTTTTTTGATCTACTTAAAAAAGAATTACAAAAACTTAACTAATAAAGTAATTATATGCTAATTTACCTGCCAAATTAGCATTATTGATAATTAACCTCATATTTACATCAAGTGTTTTATTTTTTGATAATTTGTTTATTTCACTTATTAAAAAAGGAGATATTTTTTTTCCTTTCAAATTCATTTTTTCTGCTTTTTTTAATGACAATTTTATCCATTTATTAATTTTGATTTTATTAATAGTCTCTTTTTCTTTAATTTGATTAAATAACAATATTGAAGTCTTATTATTTAGTTTTTCAGTTGTTTTAAGATATTTTACTAAATCTTTGATTCTTTCAAAGTTATTATCAACTTCATTATTTGTTTCATAATACCAAAAACCTGGCATATAATTAATTTTATATCCTATTCTAGGTATTCCTAAACTTTCTAATTTTTCATATGTTTTGTTAATATCTAGTATTGATTTTGCGCCACTACAAACAACAAATATATTATTTTTAGATAATTCATATAAATCAGATGAAATATCCATAGTTTTTTCAGAGTTTAAATGAACACCTCCAATGCCTCCAGTGGCAAAAAATTTAATCCCTAATTTTGCTGCAATATTAATTGTTGATCCAACTGTAGTAGCTCCATTGTTTCTATTATTTATTGTTAATGCTAAGTTATTCATAGTTACTTTATGAATATTTTTATTTTTAGCAAAAAAAATAATCTCATCATCATTTAATCCTACTTTAATTTTTCCATTAATTATTCCTATTGTTGCAGGAATTACCCCATTATTTTTGACAGCATTAATTGATGATTTAGCAACTTTAACATTTTCAGGATATGGAAGACCATGACTAATTAATGTACTTTCAAGTGCAACAATTGGTTTTTTATTTTTCAAACCTAATTTAACCTCATTACTTATATTAATTAATGATTTATCCATAAAATTTATGATATTTGACTTTAATTTTTTTTGAAATCTTATCAATCATTTTTAAGTAATTTTTTTTTGTTGAATTAAATCCTGACACATAAAGACTTCCAGCAACTGCACTTTTAGAAATAATTTTTTCAAAATCTAATTTTTGAAAAAAATAATAATAAAAAAATGAACTCATTATATCACCAGCTTTATTTTCATTCTTTATTATTAATTGCGGAGGCTTACAAGTATAGATGATTTTATTGTGATAAGCATTAATTGAATATCTCCCATTAGTTATAACTAAAGTAATTTTATCATTTTTTTTGATAATATAATTTAATGCATCTTTTATATTTTTTTTATTTGTTAAATTTATACTTTCCTGTTTATTGAGTATTAAAATATTAATTTTTTTTAACAAATTATTTATTTTCATAATTTTATGTGCAGAAGTACCGTTTATACAAATTAGATTATAAAAATAATATTTATTAATTATAGAATTAATAAAATCACTTGAAAAATTTAAATCTAGAATAATTATTTTATTTTTATAATTATTGAGATTTCTTACTTTTAATTTTTTATCATAAATATCCATATCAGCTAATCCTAATAACATTTCACCTTTTTTACTGATAATTGAAGAATAAGATCTTTCAAAAATTTTTTTAGTTAATGGTATAAAATTTAAATTATTTTTCTTTAGTATTTTCTTTTCTTTTCTAGAGCAATTAAGAGATATTAAAGTGCCTTTTATACCTAAGAAAGATAATTTGTTGGCAATATTATAAGCAACTCCCCCTAATGAAGTATGTTTAATTATGGGATTAGTTCTATTTTTATAATATCTATTTTTTAACTTTAAGATATTATCTAAATGAATAGCGCCGATACATATAAAATTATTTATTTTAATAATAGATTTTTTTATATACATAAATATTATTTATGACAGTTTTCGACTCAACTCCACCAAAAATTGAAAAAAAATATTTAATTAAATGGCTAAAAGAAAACTATCTTTTATTTGAGAACAAAAATATATCATTAAAAAACTTAAACAGTGAAAGAGATAAGAATTATTTAGTTTATTTAGATAATGATAAAAAGTATATTCTAAAAATTTCCAATACTAATGAATCTAAAGAAATCTTAAAGCTACAAGATTATGTATTATCAAATTTAAATAAAAGACAATCAATTAAAAAAATTATTCCTAAAAAAATTCATAAATCAATAAAAACTTTTATAGATAAAAATAATTCTAAATGTTTTGTAAGATTATTATCTTTTATTGATGGAAAATTATATGCAAATTGCAAACCATCAACAGAACTTGAAGTTTCTTTGGGAACATATGTTGGTTTTTTATCTAAAGAGTTAAATAATTTAGGTCATCCATCTTCTTTTAGAAAATTTGAATGGGATCCATCTTCTATTGAATGGATAAATAAATATGTCAATTTATTCAAATCTAAAAAACGTATTATTATTAAAAAAAATCTTTTTGAATTTAATAATTTTGTAAAAAAAAATAAAAATAATCTTCGTTATTCATTAACACATGGAGATCCTAATAATTATAATTTAGTTGTTTCTAATAAAAAAATTATTGGCTTATTAGATTATGGAGATATGATTTTTGCTCCAACTATAAATGATATAGCTATATGTCTATCTTATGCATTAATGAACAATGGAAATATTAATGAAACTCTTAAAAATATTATTCAAAGTTATAATCATGTATACCCAATAACTTTAAATGAAACTATATCACTTTTTTCTTTGGTAAAATCTCGACTAACTATCACAGTAGTGATGGCTGAAAAACAAATTAAAAAATTTCCAAAAAATAAATATCTTTTAATAAGTAAAAAAAGTGCCTGGAATTTATTGTATAAATTAGATAAAATTGAAATTCAGAATTTCATTTATTTAATAAGAAATTTCTGCCAAATTCCAATTTGGTCATTAGATTCTCTCAAATTTGATAAAAAATTTTCTAAATATTTTTTTAACTATCAAAATAAAACTGCAGATTTAATTAAAAGAAGAAATACAAATATAAGTAATAATTTTTCATTATCTTATAAAAAACCTATTCAATTTATTGAATCTAAATATCAGTATTTGTATGATGAAAAAGGAAATAAATATCTTGATTGTGTAAATAATATTTCACATGTAGGTCACAGTAATACCAAAATAAATAATATCTTAATTACTCAAAGTTCAAAATTAAATACTAATACGAGATATCTTTACAAAATAATTAATGATTACAGTGAAAAACTACTAGAAAAATTTCCCAAACAATTAGATACAATATTTTTTGTTTGTACAGGTTCTGAAGCTAACGATTTAGCATACAGAATTGCTAGACATTACACATCTGCGAATGACGTTTTAGTAATGAATAATGCTTATCATGGCCATACAAATAGTCTAATTGATATTAGTCCATATAAATTTAATGGCAAAGGTGGTATGGGACAAAAATCACATGTTCATATTGCAGAAATGCCAGACGGTATCAGGGGAAAATGGTTATATTCAGATAAAAATTGGGTAGAACAGTACATTAAACAAGTAAAATCATTAATTGAAAACATTAAAAATAGACAAAGAAAACTCTCATGTTTTTTTGTTGAAAGTATTCTTGGATGCGGTGGTCAAATAATCTTACCTAAAAATTATTTAAAAAAAGTTTTTGAACTAGTCAAAAATAACAATGCTTTATGCATAGTAGATGAGGTCCAAACTGGTTTTGGCAGAGTAGGCAATAATTTTTGGGCATTTGAAGAACATGATGTAATACCAGATATTGTAACTTTAGGTAAGCCAATGGGAAATGGGCATCCAATAGGCGCAGTAATAACATCAAAAAAAATCGCTAATAATTTTAACAATGGTATGGAATACTTTAATTCTTTTGGAGGAAACCCTGTTTCATGCGCTGTAGGAAATACTGTTTTGGAAATAATTGATTCTGAAGATCTTCAAAATCATGCTTATACTATTGGTAAATATTTTCTATCCGAACTATTAAAAATTAAAAATAAATATAAAAATTTTATAAGTGAAGTCAGGGGGAGGGGTTTGTTTATTGGCATAGATATTATTAAAGATGGGAATAATCTTTTGCCTAATGATAAACTTGCTTCAAATATAATTAATAGTTTAAAGAATAAAGGAATTCTTCTAAGTACTGATGGACCTTACAAAAATGTTATTAAAATAAAACCCCCTCTTAATTTCAATAAAGATAATGTGAATTTTGTTTGTTATGAATTAGATAAATATTTATCTAAATTATAATAAAATATAACCCATAAGATAGCATTAATATTCCAACAATATTATCTACCCAGAACCATAGTTTTTCATTTATTATTAAATTAGAAATTAATTTTGATCCGTATCCTAAAAAAGAGAAAAAGATTATACTTGCAAAAATTGCACCACTTCCAAATAAAAATTTATTATCAAAATTAGAAGATATAGTGCCTAATAATATAACTGTATCAATATATACATGGGGGTTTATGTAAGTTATAATCAATAGGTTGATTATAGTTGTCCTCAATTCTTTTTGATCCTTTGAAATTTCATTATTTATTTTATAATTTTTAGAATTAACTATTTTTCTTAAACCATAAAATATTAACCATATTCCACCTAAAATTTTTAAAAAATCAATTAATGAGTTATTTATATCTATTAAAAAAGAGGATAATGTAATTCCAATAATAATTAATATTGCGTCAGATAAACTACAAATTAATACAGTAATTAATATATATTTCCTTTTTATTCCTTGATTTATAACAAATAAATTCTGTGGCCCTATGGCTATTATCAAACTACTTCCAATAATAAAACCTTGTAATAAATCTAATATATTCATATTGAAATTTTGTTATTTTATAATACCTTCTTTATATGAAATTATTTATTTTTATTTTTTTATTATTTTCTCTTTCTTTATCATTAAATGCAGAAATACTTAAACCAAACCCTTCATATGAACCCAAAGATGTAATATCAATTCAACTTTTAGCATTAAAAAATAATGATATTCCTTACGCTGATGCTGGAATTGAACAAACTTGGGAATTTGCTCATCCAAATAATAAATTATATACAGGTCCATTATCAAATTTTACTTCAATGATGAATTCTAAAAGTTACTCAATAATGCTTAATCATTTAAATCATAAAATAACTTTTGTTAAAGGAGATGAGAATATATCATATTTTTTTGTTGAATTATTTGATAATAAAAATAACAAGTTTGGTTTTCAATGGACCGTATCAAAAGTTAAATCTGATGATCAATATAATAATTGTTGGATGACAATTGGAGTTTCTACTCCTATGAAATTATCTAACTCTGCATAAAAATTTCAATGTGTGGAAGATTTATTAATATAAACAATATAGATAGAATAAAAAAATCCTTTTCTATTAATGATACAAAAACAATAAATAACTATAGTTCATATAATATATCACCTAATCAATCTTCTTTAATGATATCAAATTCAAATAATTTGATGATTGAATTAGCTAATTGGGGATTTAAGTTTTTTGATAAAATTAATAATCTTGAGAAAAATATATTTAATTCAAGAATAGAAACAATTAAAAATAAAATTTTATTTAAAGAATCTTATGAAAAAAGGAAATGCGTTATTCCGACCAACGGCTACTTTGAATGGAAATTTCATAATAATGAAAAATTTCCTTTTTTTATACACTTAGAAAATTTAGAATGTTTTTATTTTGCAGGTATTTGGAAATACGTAAATTTTAAAAAAAATTATGATAAATTTTTTTCAATTATTACCAAAAAACCTTGTTCAAATTTAACAAATTTACATCATAGGATGCCTATTTTACTTTCTTACAATGAAGCTATTGATTTTCTAGAAGATAAAGAGGGTGATTTTATAGATTCTAATTTTAAATCTATTTTAGAAAATAATATAATTTATTATAAAGTAAGTAAATTTGTTAATAATCCAATTAACAATACTAAAGAATGCATAAAAGAAATAAATTAATTATAGAATTTTTTTAATAAATGTTTATTTATAATATAAATGAATTTTTATAATAAAAACGAGTTTTGGATGTTAATTTTTGCATTAGGACTTTTGTATTGGTTATTTAATCCTACAATTTTGCTCACTTTAATTATGATCATTCCTTTACTTTTAGCAGTTTTAGTTAAAAAATAATTTACACAATAATGCATTTATCTAATAGAAATACTAAACAATGGCAAAAATTAGACTCTGATCATCATTTGCATCCTTTTACTGATTATAAAGAATTAAAAAATGAAGGTTCAAAAATCATTGTATCAGCTAAGGGTAACTATGTTTTTGATAGTGATAATAATGAATTATTAGATATGATGGCTGGGTTATGGTGTGTTAATATTGGATATGGAAGGAAAGAATTAGCAGATGTTGCTTTTCAACAAATGCAGTTATTGCCCTATTACAATTCTTTTTTTAAAACATCTACAACTCCCTCAATTGAATTATCAAGAATTTTATCTGAAATATCTCCCAATAATATAAATAAATTTTTTTTTGGATCTAGTGGATCTGAATCAAATGATACTCTTGTGCGTCTTGTTAGAAGATATTGGGACATATTAGGTAAAAAGAATAAAAAAACTTTTATAAGTAGAACATACGCATATCATGGAAGCACTATGGCATCTGCAAGTATGGGAGGTATGCAAGCAATGCACAATCAAGGAGATTTACCAATCCCAGGTTTTGTTCATGTCATGCCACCGTATAAATATAAATATGGACCTAACATGAGTGATGAAGAATTTTGTAATTTTTCAATAAATGAAATTGAAAAAAAAATAATTGAAATTGGTCCAGAAAATGTAGCTGCATTTATTGGAGAACCTATTCAAGGAGCAGGTGGTGTTATTGTACCTCCAGATAATTATTGGAATTTAATTCAAAACCTATGTCATAAATATGATATTTTACTTTGTATTGATGAAGTAATATGTGGATTTGGTAGAACAGGTCAATGGTTTGGTTCTCATTATTATAATATTAAACCTGACATAATTACCTTCGCTAAAGGCATAACTTCTGGCTATCTTCCTTTATCGGGTATAGGTGTTAGCGAAAAAATTTCAGAAGTAATTATCGATCAAGGTGGTGAATTTTACCACGGTTATACATATTCTGGACATCCAGTAGCATGTGCTGTTGCAATAGAAAATATTACAATATTAAAAAATGAAGGTATAATTGAAAATGTTAAAAATAATACTGCTCCTTATTTGCAAAAACGAATGAAAGAACTTGAAAGTCATCCTTTGGTTGGAGAAGTTAGGGGGCAGGGACTATTAGTTGCTGTAGAGATGGTAAAAAATAAAGAAAAAAAAGAATTATTTGATCCTGTTGGAAAAGTCGGAAATATATGCAGAGATTATTGTATGAGTAACAATCTAATTATGAGAGCAGTAAGGGATGGTATGATTGCTTCTCCGCCATTAACAATAACCAAAGATGATATTGATCAGTGTGTAATTAGGTTAAAAAAATCCTTAGATTTAACTTTAAATTATATAAATAATTCTAAGAATTAATTATTATCATATTTAACAATAAAGCCAGAATATTTTACATTACTATAAATAATATTTGGTATGACACCTTCAACTAAAGAAAGTTTTGGGCCTATTTTACTTTTTTCAGTTATATTTAAAATATCACTCATTTTTCCTTGAACTATAGCTTCAACCTCATCTTTATTATGTTTATTTTGCACATAGCCATTAAGTCCTAATGAAATTGCTAAATCACTGAACCAATGACGGAAACCAACATTTTGAACTTTACCTTTAATTATTAGTCTATAAGTTTTTATTTCTTCATTCATAATTAATAGCAATTAGTATCTTTTATATATATAAGATGTTTTTTTGTTCATACAATATTTTATAACATCAAAATTTATATAAATGCGTCATATTTTAATAAGTTCAATTCTTATAATATCAGGTTCGTTATTCTTTGTAGT
>MDTG01341129.1_pt1 | contig 15923 bp, 29 predicted proteins | sample 811421 | NCBI WGS metagenome assembly MDTG01 (sample SAMN05326645, study PRJNA326480) | marine metagenome | isolation source: seawater | place: Pacific Ocean: South East | collected 2011 | reverse complement strand
TGATCCATTACGGATGACTCAACCATTTTTGTAAACTTAGATTTAGTTAGGAATTCATTATCGTACGACATCCATCTCCATTTCTTTAGTCCATTCAGAACCAATGTCTTCGTAGTAATAACCTACAGTACGCTTAGGTGTACCATCAGCATAGTAGGCCATACCTTTTATTGATACACGATACTTTATTCTATGCTGCTGTTGCGAACCATAGAATAAGTCAACCCAGACACCATGTCGAAGATAGGACTCAATATTAGAAACGTAGGTTTCTGTCTTTTGATACATCGCACGTTCTTTAGGATCCTTAGAATCTTTGAACGAACGAATACTTTGCAAGAGCTCTTTGTTCTCTTTCAACCAAGGACGAACATTCTTTAACGATAAAGTATCTTCGTCTGGTAGATTACGAACATTCTCAGCAATAAGTTTATTCGTAGAAGGACCACGATTCTCTCTTGCCTTAGCAAGACGTTCACGAGCAGCTTGTTTCTGCTCTTCAGTCATAGTACGCTTCTTACGAAACTTTTTCTTAGTAGGTGTATAACCTACCTGCTCGAGAGCTGCTGCTTTCTTTGCAGCCTTTGTAGCTTTCATTTTAGCTACCTTAGCAGCCATTTCTTCTGGTGTAAGTTTTCTTCTTGTCATGCAGACCTCCATAATATAAAATCATTATCGCACATTTTTTCAAAAAGGTCAACAGTTATTTTTCATTTAACGGAATTAATTCTAACTCTCCATCGACTATTTTTGTTTTAACCATGTTGTTTTCAACTAACCAATCTAACATTGTGCATACAATTGTATCAGTGTCTCTTTTAGTCACTGCACGTCCAATCATGTAAGAACAAAAACTAGCAGCTCCTAGAAGGAACCACAAAACGGTTATATTTTCCAAGATAGTCTCCTAATTGCAAACAAACGAGATTACATTCTCTACTCTAAAAGAACGGAACTCTTGTTTATTTATATCAAAAGCTCTAATGACAGTTTCATTAGGCTGTCGCTTCTTATCATCAGGCTTTGATTGAAGTTTAGGTAATACAGATTCTTTTAACGTGCATTGCATGTCACGCTCTTCACCATTTACTTTTTTAAAAATAACTCGACACTCATTTTCTCTGAGTTTATTTAACATTTCATCTCTAGTCATTGATTGATTCCTCTGCTAGTGCTTTTGATTTGAATAGTAGTTTCATCATCCCAAGATTCCTTTTCCACAACAGTAGTAGTAAAATCATCTGTACCAGCATTATCATTATAACTCTGAAACATATTGTCATAGGTACCATCAAAGGATTCAATACCAGCTACATTAGGTTGTTCACCTACGTCTACTTTTACATTTTCAGGGAAATCAATTCCGTGTAATGGATCATTGAGGATTATCTCAATTGCAGAAAGACGATCCAAAATTTGATTCAGATCGTCCTTCACATCTTTCAATGTAACAACTTTTTCCTTAGTCCCACTCATTGTCGAACCTCGTCGTATGGTATGCTACCTCACCATAGTACTTGTTAGCGTACTGTTCTGAGTCAGTCCAATATATCTCAGAAGCATGTTTCTCTGCTTCTTTCTTACGTCTAGGAGCCATGCGCTCCAAACGAGTAAATCGAGCAGCCTTAGTTTGTTTCTTCTGAAACTTCTTAGCAGCTTCTCTAATCATTGCCATTCTATCAGCTTGAGTTTGCTTCATACCAACCATTCTCCTTTAGTTTCTTTTCAAACATTATCTTCTCATCTAACGATAATGTCAACTCTGTTTTTTTACAACCATTGTTGAATTCCCGGATTGTGAATCCAGAACCCCAACTACTACACAAACTATATGTTTTACTATCACCATACTTCTCGTGACGGTATATCATTACCACTCCTTCCGATCAGTTTCATTATTATAACCATACGTGTATTTGTTGATTTGGTCAACAGTCATGTCAGCCATTTCAACTCTTTCACCTATGTAAGAACCTTCTGGCCAATAATGAGGATCAAATGGACGACCGTAGTAACGATCAGCGGAGCCCCTATCCATAGGGCTCCCATGTTTTGCTTCGAAAATCAAATCTGCTGGATCTGGTTTCATTATGATCCCAACACTACTTCAAATGAACCATCTTCGTTCTTCTCGAAGCCTTCGATAAAAACATGATGTCCGTCAGCAGCTTGAGCTAAAACTGAATCAACAGCAGATTGGATACCTTCTTGATCAAAAGAACCAACAAAAGAAGAAAACTGACTCCACTGATACTCACCCATTTCATCTCTACCAGTAATGGTAGTGTAAGTGATTCTTGAGTTAGCTTTCATTTCTGGATGAGGCTCTACCCAATCACACCAGATTGAGATGTTTGTTTTTACTGCTTTTTCTACTAATCCGAACATTTGATTCTCCTTCATTTGATATATTCCTTATCCCATAAAGTGAAACAGAAGTCAACAGTTTTTTTTCATTATTCTACATTTTTTTTCAGCCAGTTCCAATAATCCATCATAACATTTATCTCAATCCCATCATCTTCTACGCAAACTGTTTTTAATGTATCACCATTCTGTATCCATCTTAGTGCTTCATTTGCTTCTGATATCTCTTCAGGGAATTGTTTAAAAGTATCCCATCGTTTCTTAGCTTCAGGAGTGTATCCGTAATATCCTAAAGCATAGTCCCCGTACTCTATTGCACTTCTAACAAACCAATGTACATGATTATCAGTGTGCACCATTTTATTTACAGTCGGATCTTTCTGACCTTCTGGTGTCATTTTTTTATGAGCCTGGATAACATAATGTTTATCCAATGCTCGTTCTACAGCTTTGATAACTGATAAGTTTGGATCAGCTGTGTCACCTTGTACATTAATATACTTATCATAGAACAGTTCATCACCTATAACTGACATCACTCTATCAGTTCCATTAGTACAATCTTCGCTAGTCATAATTACAAAGAACTTTGTTATTACATCTGCAATCTCTTGACTATCTGTAAGAACATATGTGTCATATCCAAAACTCTGACATATATCAAACACTCTTCTGATAAGAGGTTTTCCATCCATATCAATCAACATCTTATTTGGATATCGAGTTGATTTTAATCTTGCTGGGATTACTATTGCTGTAGTCATAATTTATTCATATCCTTTTCAAATGTTCTTTTACGGGTTTCTAATGATATGTCAATAAAAAAGCCTTCTAAGTCTACGTATGATATTTCCCAATCAACATCACTTTCTATACCTTTCTTACTTCCTTTGAGAATAAAGTTATCAGGACCAAAATCATTACAACTGACATGCTTATAAGATCTTAAAACTAAACTATTATAAATTATTTCTTTATAATAGTCAAAAAATTCATGTTCATAATGAAGTTGTCTGCCAAAGATATATTCATTTTCAATTTTAAGAGTGTTTTCATCTATCCTATAAACTTCAAATCTTGGGATACGGATTTGACCAAAAAAATAATTATTTGCAGCGCAAGTATTTTTTAGAAGCTCATATTGATATTCGTAAAAATAACTTAAATTTTTATGTCCGGGAATAACAACATCAGGATCATAACAACACAACTTTGTTAACAACATTTGTTGTGTTTGGTCAATCTTATCATGTGTTATAGTGTCTTCAATTTTCATTATTATAATATTTGGGCTCTACCCTTTTTCCATGATCTCCCACAAGTTGTCTAGGTCTCTCAGGTCCACATATACCTTGACAACATTCAGGTGCATACTCTAATCCTTCGTTTGCACCCTTTACAACTGCTTCTCCAAATGTAATCCACTCATCAGAAAATAGGATGTCTTCAATTGATTCATTATTACTAAGTTTAAGATGTTCCTTAAACAAATCTTGATATAACGGATCAGGAGGGTCAAAGTCTAACAAACAACAAGGTATAAGGAATCCTTTAGCACAATGTGCAAAACCTTCTCTAGTTGTATCTTCATCACCTTTATAAAGACAGATTGGTTTAAATTCATTTACCATTGTATAACTGAACCATCTAACTTATGAATTATATTTAACATTGGAATGTCAGCTTGATATTCTGGATCTGGGATATACTCATCACTAGGATATCTATTAGAATAAACTACATTGAATACTACTCCAATTTGTTTGGCTAATTCTATACATTCATCTATGTTGTTTTGATTATATTTGAATACAATATATTTCCAGATAATATTTTCACCTTTCATATACTTTGTAGCCAGCTTCATAACTTCAAATAATTTTTCGCCATCTTGTCTTATTCTATACTTATGAGAATCTTTTGGTAATCCATCTATTCCAAAGAACCACTCTATCTTATCACTAGAACAGTTTTTAAATATATTTTCATACCAATGTATAGGTCTGTGAGAAGCTGCATTGTGCACAGCAGCATACTTATCGTTGTCAATTATAACTTTTAATATCTCATCAAATTTTGGATGCATTGTGGGATCCGATACCTGACCACTGAAGTCAAACTTATCAAAATATTTTACATACTTTTCAAAATCTTGTACCAATAGAGTTTCTCCAAGAACTTTACCGTACCACTTCATATGCATTTTTCTTCTACAACATGCACACTCTAAAGTACACTTGTTAGAAATATCCATATTAATTGTTCTAGACTTGTTTGCTAGCTCATCATTAATTATCCATTGATCATATCTTGATAAGAAACTAGAAAGTTCATACTTCTTTGTCATCACAAAATGTCCTACAAGCCATTGGCAATGTTTCGTAACTTTTCCAGGATTCAGGTAGATCAATATTGAACCAATCAGATTTTAGTATCTCTTCTAAAGTTCTATTATTTAAATTATATTGATCTTTATTCTTTTTATATTTGTTTAACACAAAGCCTTCTTTATCCCACATACGTCCACTTGTAGGATCACTCTCATTAAGAAAGCTAGTGTTACCCAGATAGCAACATGGTAATACTTGGCCATCAGGGTTAACAAGAATCTTTTCATCCTTTAACCACTTACAAGTAATACAAGGTTTACTCTCTGTAGGTGGATGACTTTGATCGGTGGCCATGTATTGTCCAGTCCTTGGTATAATCGTTTTTATCTGTTTTGTTATGAATCCCCATCATGTTTTTAGAAGCATTATCAATCCATGGGTTTTGAATTATATGATTTAGATTCTTTGTAATCTCTTCTAAGACATCCTTCTCACCCTTTTCATTTATAAACTCAAATCTGTTGTTAACTAAAAATCTATCTGACTTAATTATGTAAACTTCAGTTGCACCATACATTCTGCACAGCTCTCTTATTTCATGCACATGATCCTGATTGTGTTTAAACATAATAACAAATGCTTTAGTGTGAGCTTTTGTAACGGAAAGTGCTTCCATATTATCTAATACAACCTCAAGATCTACACCTCTTCTATACTTCTGATGCATTTCATTATCAATACCATCTACATCAAAATATACTGTGAGTCTATTTCCGCAATAGTCTCCTAAATCTTTCCACCACTCTGGTGTTCTCATTCCTCCATTAGTGTTTAAGTGTATTGCTGATTTTGAGTTATCAATAATATATTTACATATCTTACCAATATCTTTACTCATTATGGGATCACCCCATGTACCACATATCTCAAAATTAGTTACAAAATCAATTGATCCAGGAGGAAACTTTTTAGCAAAGTCATCCAAAGACCATTTGATTAATGGTAACCAAGGCATCTTACCTAATCCATTAGGATCAGTTCTATGACATTGAGGACAAGAAGCATTACAAAAGGTAGAAAGATCAAGTGCAATCCTCACTTGCTTTTTGGTTAGATCAGCAAATGTCATGGATGTAGCTTTTCTGTTTTGTCTTCTGTATATGCATCAAGTACCCAATTTTTTATTTGGTCTTCTACTAAATGTTCTAACTTACTGTGTTCATACTTACGTTTTCTCTTAGAAGTTTCAGATGATAACTTATTGTAAATCATTTGTAATTCTTCGACAGGTAAGTTCCACATCGCTAAGTGACGAGGATATAATACTGTATTGAACCATAACCTAACATGATGTTTGTCACAGAAGTCTAAAAAGTGAGGCATCTCTTCCCAATTGTTTCTCATTGGATTTACCATAACAGATAATTGTCTATCATAAGTGTTGCAATATTCTCTAAAGATCTCAAAGTTTTTCATTACCTTACTAAGATCACCGTTCACTCTGATCTCAGCATATCTTTCTGGAATAAGACTATCAATACTAATGTTTATTTGTATCTCACAAATGTCTAAAAGTTTCTTCACACGTTTGTTCATAACAGTACCATTAGTAGCAATACTAATTGGTAAGCTAGGACAAATCTCAGCTACGTCTTCACATATCTCTAATACTAATCTTTGTGCAAATGGTTCACCACCATTGAATCTTAGTTCTTGTAGGTGTGGATAATATTCTTTTAACTGTTCTTTGAAACTGTCATCATATGGTTCCAGTAATGGTTTACCTTGTTTCTTTGCAAGTCCACTACTTAACAAAGGAGTGCACATTATACATTCAAGATTACATTGATTGCTCATCTCAAGCTCTATCATACTTGGATAGCCATTATCATTTACTTTGTAATAACTATAACTTTTTGCTAGTGGCCAAACATCTCCATCCATTTCGTGTTTACATTCTTTACATCGAAACAGAAACTCATTCTTCATCAACGCATCTCTGTATTTTTGAAAATGTTCTCCTTTCCATATATCATTAATAGATCTTTTAGTAGTCCATCGATCCGCAAACCCTGGAAGTTTCCAACAAGGTGCTACTTGTCCTTGAGTGTTAAAGTACATATTATTCCAAGGCGCATTGCAAGGACCAAATTTACCGTAGCTCATTTAATATTTTACTCCACTCAGGAAACGCTTTGTTAAAATCAGATTTACGGATCGGATCATACCAGTCAATGTGTCGAAAGAATCGTAGTGGGACATCCCAATCTAATGTGCTTTTGATGTTCATTCTATTAAGAATTAACTGTATTCGTTCATCATTAGACATACCAAATTTATGATTAATCAATTCTTTTATTTGAACAGGAAGATGAATAATGTTCATATACATTGGTTGTTCTACATACTGAATTGATACAGGTGTATTGAAGTCATCTGCATATTCTAGAAATTCATCTATGTGAAATATATTGAACCAATTGATTGTACAATTGAACATTATTTGTCCAGGAAAGTGTCGAGAGAAGTTTATAAAGTTTTGTTCAATGATATCAAAGTTTGAACCATCTCTTTGATAATCGTTTCTTTCATAGATATCATCTAAACTAATTCTTATATCTAAATTATCTAGTTTCTTTAATTGGTTGGTAAACTTCTCGTTCCAATGTGTACCGTTAGTTACTATCAATGTTCGGATATGATTAAGATCATTTTGATCTATGTAATCCATAATCTTTTTAATTTCTTGATTGACAAATGGTTCTCCACCTGCAAATAAAATATAATCTGCTTTCTTTAACCATTCATAAACTATAGGTTCGTGATGAGTATCAATAAGTTTGTGAGCAAGATAATGATTTCTCAGTTCTTTCGATATTGTTTCGTTTTCTTTTGCAAGCTGACTTGAGTTAAAAGGACCACACATTCTGCATTTTAGATTGCAAACATTTGTGGTTTTGAATTCCCAATGCTCAGGAGGAGTTTCTACAAAACTTGAAGTAAATCTTCTATGACTATTTACTTTGTTTGTTATTTCTCGTAGACTTTCAATGCCAGCATCTTCAGCATGCCAACAATCAAAACATTCTTCAGGTTTCTCTCCATCCAGAAATCTTTGCCGTAATTCTTGATATCCTTTACCATTCCAACCTTTGTCTATTCTCTCATCTTTGAGATCAGAAAGAGGTTTAGGGTACCTACAACATGGTAGAAGTACCCCTCTTGGATCTATAGAAATCTGAGTGAATGGTGCACTACAAAAGAATTTAGTCATTGTACAATTGGTCAATCTTCTTCATATATAAATATCTGCTTTTCTATTTTTTCTTTTTTTCTAAACCGATAGAAAAATCTTTTTATAGCATATTTAATTCGAATTATTAACATACCAACTCCAATACTTATCTGCTATGTGTCTTTGTCCTTTAGCATTAGGATGTCTGTCACCTTTACTTACATACATACTTTCCATTTCTTTTGGTTTATTTATTGGGTAGATCCATTCTTCAAATGGAGGTCCCCAAGGCCATTTTACAAAATGTTTCTTATTTTTTTCAATAATTTTATATTCAGGTAATTTTATGATAGTGTCAAAAACAATATTTGATCCATACCAATTATTCTCTTGCAGATCAAATGACCACGGGTGTAGTAGTTGATCGTACATGAATTCTATCCCTTGTCCTTTACAAGCATAAAAGACAGACATAATATCAATTAGGCGATCGTGAATAAATCTTTCATATCCTCTAGGCTTTTGAAACACATAACCAATTAAATGATCCAAGTAGGTATCTAAACCTATATTAGCAAACTGAGATTTAAAATTTTTCTTGGTCATCAGATACATCTTATCTTTTTGATTGAATGCATCTTTTACCTTCGCACCATTAACATATATGGGTTTATGAGGAACTTGAGTGGCATAGTATCCTAAATTAATTCTACTTGCCATGGGAGAAACGTAAGAGTTTGCCCCTGGTAAGAAAAATCTATCCCATGAAGTTCCAGCCCAAAAACATTTTTCTATTCTACCTAAGTTCCATTTACCTTCATACTTTGATAAGTTTTCAAAAAATAAATTCTTACACCAATCTAATCCAAAACCACTTTGAGCTATATTTACTACTTCATAATCTTTTCCTGTTTCTTCACGAAACTTATTACCCAATAACTCTGGCCACATTGGCCAAGGACCTTTTTCTTCTTCAGATAAAGAAGGGTCTGTAGAGACATAATCTTTTTCAGTAAACGAACAACCTAGAGCTAATATAATAGGTTTTTTACTCTTGATATATCCTGGTAAGGTAATCTTCAAATTCTTCAACCTTCTTCAAACGGTTCGGCCATAATATATAATCCTTTTCAGGATTAGCTTTAAGGTTATTTAGAAGAGGTATGACAGCATTATATAATTTGTCAATTTTATCTTGTGTGGAAGAGGCAACACTCGAGACCTTTTGATAGCTCTCGAGTTCCTCTTCGTCTACAGCTGTAAAGCCAAAGTCAAAATCAGTCAATTGATATCCCCATTTTTACATTTACTCTATCACCAACATTATACATTGTGTTAGTAGTAGCTGTACCTGACATACCTTCATAAGTAAAGTATATTTGATATCCGGTTATGATGTTCTTACGAACTTCATCATACACAGTACTACATTGTTGCTGAGTCTGATATCCAGATATAACTCGCCTAGAGCTTTGTTTATCTGCTTGTGTAACACCACCAAGGATAGCACCTATAGCAGCACCCTTGTCGTCACCTGAAATACCTTTACCAAGTAGTCCACCAAGAATCATACCTCCAAGAACATCACTACCTGTAGCTCCAGGTCCTTGAACTGTACTGTACACAGGTACTTGAATATTCTCACAGTGCTGTCGAGGCATGTGTTGTACTTGACTAGTAGTTATTGGATCTACTCGAGTTATAGTAGCTTCAACTTTTTGTGTATGATGTGCGTGAGCTGGTGCGATTATAGAAGTTATCATAACTAACGCTGCACTTATCTTTGTTTTCATTTTGCCCTCCTTTAGGCGGTTTAATCCATTCATGTAATAAAGGTCCAGATATATCGTCACAGGGATCGTCGTCAGGCAGTGGGCCTACCAATTTGGATACGGACAGATTTTTCATAGAGAATCTTATGAGCTTGGAGTACTGTGTTCTCAACTATAGACTTCGCTAAGGAGGTAAGTACTACAATTTCCCTTTCTTTGACATCATCAATATTATTTATCATTTCCAAGAGTTCTTCACACACATCTTTATATGCATCTCGTTCCTTTATGGGAAGTTCACCCCAATCAATAGGATCGTTCTTTTCATACTCCATGCAAATGTCAACAAAGTTATCAAGCGACATAACTGTATAGTTCTTGTTCTCTTGCATAAGCCTCAATCTCCCATGGCAGCTCTCTATAAGGTAGATCAGGATGAGGTTTACCCATCCACTCAGTTTGTGTCAGTCGACCTTCAGCATACTGCTTAACATGGATCATTTCATGTAGAACAGTTTTAATAATACTGATCTCTCTCATTCTGTTATTTATTTCAATAAGAAACTCGCCGTCTTCCATATCAACACAACCACCACCTGCTGTGCTAACAAACTCTACATCGATAGAAATGTCTGGTCTGTTTGACAAGATCATACATTTTTGAACAACTGCCATAGCTTTGTCTACAGCAGCTTTTTGTTCTTCGTTTGCATTCCAAACGTAATAGTCAAATTCCAAAACCATTATGAAGTCTCCATATCGAAGAACTCTTCTAAAGCCTTCTCTTCACGATCAATGTTCTTTTGAAGATCTTCCACAATATCAAGCAACTCAGCAACTATCTGAGTATTTGATTTACCTTGATTGAATGCTCTACGCGCAAGACTAGTCAATTTCTTTTTCATTGTCATTGCGTCTTGAATATCTCTAACTATAACCATTATGTACTCCTTCATTTCACAATACCCTTATCGCATATTCTGAAAAGAAAGTCAACAGTTATTTTTAAAAATCCCACAACATATTATATGGTTTGGCTTTGTAATCTAAACTATTATGCATATTAATAAATGCAGTTTGAAAACCAGTATCTAGATTGAGTGTTGTTCTTTCTTTAACACTCTTAACAATTTTCTCACCTAATATTAAATGATTGGGTAAAGATATATGATTTCTTCTCTGATCTACACCTTTCCAACCATCCAGATTATTCATTACTTTATTATAGTTAACATGCGGCTTTTCAATTTCAAAATATGATATTGTGCCCAGAGCACCTTTGACCCCATATTCATTAAGATTATCTGCTCGCATGGATGGGATAGGATGTTCACCACCATACATTCCTGTCAGAGTCATTCCATCAGTACTTGTAAAAACACTGGTAGGTAAAATAATACATTCTACTTCAAGAGCTTTTGCTATTGTTTTTACCAACTCAATGTGTGAGAAATAATTAATGAAAGCCTTATCTACTGGTTTAAGACCTTCTTTTTCTGCATATGGTTCAATAAGACATTCTTGATATGCTTTCAAAAGATCAATCTGGTATTTCCGTAATGCAGGATCGTCTGCTGCTTCTACTAACGAATCTTCGTATGGTTTAGCATAAAGATTTCTAAGAGTACCTAGCCAAGGTACATCACAGATGTGCCATTGTCTTTCAGGTTCAGCCAGAGCAAAGATTACAACATCACCTTTTGTAATCAATTTTCGTCTAGCTATATTGTTGAAACGAAGAAGATTAAACTCATTTGCTGTCCCCATCATACTAACTTCTTTAGAATCAACTACAACATCACATCCTAACTCTCTTGCAACATATTCTTTGTAGTCTTGAGGATCATCAAAATCAATCTCTCTATTTCGTCCGGCCATTGACTCTTCAAGAGTACTATCATCTCTCATTAAATTTGTAGTAGCTGTGAAACTATCTCCAAATGCCCAAAGTATATTATGGTTCATAGATAAACGGATCCTTTTTGTCAATATTTTTTAGATATTTTTTCCGCATTGCTCTTCGCATAAAATACAATCTAATTCTGTGCCATAATTTTTTCATGTTATTTTCCTATAACCACATCTACATTTTCAGGTAGATGAACTTTTGCTTGTCCATGAGTATGATACAGAACAAACTGTGTATCTTTAAATTCTTTGAATAATCCTTCCCATATAGGCCTCCAGTTTACTGCAAGTCTGTGAGTACTTGGAGCGTCTCTATTTGATTCTAATATAAGATCTGTTGTACTAATAAGATTAAAGTCAAAGATAGAATCAAATCCGTACATATGAATTTCATTACATTTTAGTTTCCTAGCTGTATAATGAACAGCCATATGACCACAATTGAAGTCAGTATAGTTCTTTGCATAAGGAGGAAGATGAAGATAAAACTCTTTAATATTTCTAGCATACTTCATATAGAACTGACTATTTTGTTCTGTATACTTTTTTGGTCTTGCTCCAAGAACCCAGTCGTACATTCTAAGATCTATGCTACCCTCATCCATAGCTCTACACATTTTGAAATCTACTATTACTGTTGCGTATGTGTTTGAAATTGCAATTGGAGGTACATTCATTGTAAGTTTCAAACCAGGAGCTGGTTTATAAAATCTATAACTATCACCATTCCCAATAAGATGTGCTACTTTATTCGACATTCATTAAACTCCGGATATGCTCTTTGCCTTTTTGTCCTGTCCAGTGCTTGACTAATGCACCTGGTACGTTTTGTTTATCAACCATCTGCACACGCATAAAGTTGTATTTATTAGGTAAGTCTATTATGTATACAGCTTGCCGTAACGGATCCATAATTGAATGTAAAACTTCTTGATCACCTCTTATAGGAGTATTGTTAACAGCTGCCATCCATTCAGCTAGTATAGCTGGTCTACCTGTAAATGCAACAATGCCTGAATTGTGCCACTTTTCACCTGATCTTTTTGACCAAGGTATGTCTTCAACCATTGCTAACTTTTCAGGTAGAATGTATTTAAAAATACTTGATAAGTCTCCTAGTACCTCACAATCTGTATCAATCCAACAAGTGTTATTGAAAGGAGAGTTCCACATTGATGCAGGTTTAAGAAACCAGTTTTTAAGTTTAGGTGGTACATTTGACATCTTACCAATAGAATGAACCTCAGTTGATAGCCATTCTAAACATTCTTCTGTCATTCCAAAATCCATAACAGTAATTGGAGTATCATTATGTTCTTTGTAATGAGTAAGAAACCATGGTAACATCCATTCAGTATTTTTATCACAGCCTGTCATAAAACCATTATGCATTGATTATCTCCACTTTATTATGTTTAGCCACAATACCATTTGGATTTTGTATAGTAGTAAAAGAATCTTTTGCTTCTACCGGCCAAGGATAATATTCCTCTAAAAATGGAAATTTGTCAACATTTAGGAATACATCCGTTGGCCTAGCTTCCATTCTTGCTTCTTGTATAAACATTTGAGCTGCAGCAGGTTTCAATCTGTATGCATGAGCACCAGGGAAGTATCTTTTAGATGTTAAAGGATTGACACCTAATGTGGGTGGTGTGTTAAACTTTCCATAAGATGGTTTACCTAATGAGATACAAGCATTGTATGTTAACTGTGAATTGATATTATTTACACAAACAGCATCATGCTCAAATATTGTAAACTCTTGATTTAATTCTACACACTCTTTCCACAATCTATAATGAGAAAGAAAAGCAGCTAAACAATTAGGTGTACGTGAATAAACTTCATCCATAGATGTGGTATTGATATATTCATCTTTAGCTATTTCGTATATGTCATCACGAGGAGTTGTAGCTCTCCAATGTTCAATTGATATACCACCAACTGACTTGCCTGATTGAATACAACGCTCTGCTGCTCTAATGGATTGTTCATTATCCATAATTGTTATTACATAATTTTTCATCGTGTAGTTGTTGAGGGCAAACCCTGTACCTGTGTATAATATGTTGTTGAAACACCCAAACGCTTAATATTCTGATAACACATAAGAGCATCGTTTGGCCATGCTCCCAGTTCGTTTACTTTATCTATAAGAGATCTTGCACCTGCAGGTTTTATAATGTATGCAGAGTTACCTGCAAGACCTTGAGGTACAAATAAATCATCTATCATAGGCACAGGAACAACAGTATTGTTTTTTCTTAGTTGAACTTTTCTGTGATAGTCTCCAGATTTGCGTGTAGCTCCAATAGGACTGTTGATACCAATAATGTCATATGGTTGATCCAATAATGATAGATCTAATTGTTTTACAAATATTGCATCATGTTCTAATACTAATATTGGTTTATCTAACTCTATTGTCTTTTCCCATAGTTTACGGTGACTAACAAAGCAAGCAACTCTTTTACTAGGATTAACTGTTGCATAAGCTCTTTTCCTCAAACCAGATTTAAGACACAGCTCTTCACCATCCCATGGATAGTTCCAATTGACTGTACCAATATTTTCAGGTGTGATTGCATCGAAGATGTTTATCTTAAAAGGATTGTTCAATCTCATAGAAGATTGAACTAACTTATCAAACCCATTTACAGATAGTTCATTATCTTTTAATCTAATGCAATATGCTTCTAGCTTATCTTCTGCATCACGCATGTGTGATCCTGCCATTTAGCACCTCTATCAATATCATTACCAGTTCTGTATACCCAATCTTGAATAATCTTCAAACCTCCAACATCATTAGCTATAGCTTTAAATGCATCATCCATGAACCTCCACACATCTGGATTGTCGTGTTTAGGTCCTGCAGAAGGAGCACATAGACACATATAGTGTCCTTCTTTCAACACTCTTTTCATCTCTGCAACAGTCTTGAAAGGATTATTAACATGCTCTAAAGTTTGTCCACACACTACCAGATCAATTGATTCACTTTCAAATGGCATGTGATATTCACTTGGCATAACATGAGTTACATTGGGAGCTTCAGCTATATCTGTTATCCAATACGTATGATCTTTAGAGAACATATGTTTGTATGATCTATCCTGATTGTAATATGTATTGGCTCCACCAACATCTAATATAATACTGTTAGGCTTTAGGTCTACAAAAGATATAGCTTTACGCATATTTTCAATAGAAGATGGATGCATGTTATATCTTAATTAAGAATTGAGTTTGACCAAACCGAGTTATCTTAAACGAATACTTATCTATAAATTCATTCACAGCTTTTGTCACTCCTACTTTATTCCATCTAGCACCTGGCCAACCATAGTCATCACCCATTATCATACCACCTTTATTGATATGAGGCAACGAGGCTTCTAAGTCATGTAAACAACCTTCGTAAGAGTGGTCACCATCCACATAAACCCAATCAAGTTGTATGTCAGGATTCTTCTTAAAAAATTCACTAGAAGTCATTCTATGTAATGTGACATTCTTTCTAGGTTTAAATTTATTCTCTACAGCTTTATAGACTTGATTATAAAAATTAGTGAATCCAGCTTCACTAAATTCACCAGTAATTTTTTGATACTTAGCAATGTACTGTTCAAAAGACATTTCTGTATTGTTTTTATATGGTTCTACAGAATAGGGATCAATCAAATGTAGATGTTTCAAACCACGTTCTAACATTCTATCAGAACTGTTACCCATCCACACACCTATCTCAGCTCCAATTGTATTGGGCGGAATCTGACCAAGGATCCAGGGTGCGTCCTTATTTGTGTGTGTTGCCATCATAAGTTATGTTTCCTTATACCGTTTTGTATACCTCTATACACATGCTGAGATTGAGAACCTCCTGCTCTACAATAAACATGGATTCTTTCAAAAGGATGATAAAGCCAAGCTAAGTGAAAGAAACCTGAATCAGCTCCTATATGTCCTCCTGAACCTGCCATTGCTTTTGCAACGTATTTGAGAACACCAGGTCCTTTAAGTTTAGGATCTGTAGCTTCTCCACCTACTATTACAATATCAAAGCCTTTAGATCTGTAATGATTGTGAACATTTTCAATTACTAGAGGAGAAAAAGATCTACCTTGGTCTGTTGAATCCCATTGTGCTGTAACATACTTATCAGGAAGTTTGATATCAACATTTGGAGGATCTAATAATGCAGGTGTCTTTAAATATTGTGACATCTCTACTTCTGTAGGAACATCTAATTTACCATGCATGAATTGAGTATCTTTGTACCACCAACTTGTTGCATTATCAAAGCCT
>MDTG01309955.1_pt1 | contig 15923 bp, 8 predicted proteins | sample 811421 | NCBI WGS metagenome assembly MDTG01 (sample SAMN05326645, study PRJNA326480) | marine metagenome | isolation source: seawater | place: Pacific Ocean: South East | collected 2011 | reverse complement strand
ACAATTTAGAACATTAACTTTATTTGACACTAATATAATTTCAATTGAATCTGTTGTAGATGCAGAGGGAAATAAATATTATGAAGTACCTTATTAAGCCCAAGATACTATTTTTGAAGAAGTAGAAAATACAGGAGCTAATGATCCTGATTTATATCAATATAATAAACAAACTCCATATTTATTAAAAGTAAAAAAAGTACCAAGAAGATTTACAACTCGTTTTAAAGATAATAATAGACTAGAAATACAATTTGGAGGTGGAATTTCAGATCAAGCAGATGTAGAAATAATTCCAAATCCCGATAATATAGGTTTAGGAATAAAAGATGGAAGAAATAAATTAGATGTAGCTTATGATCCTTCAAATTTTTTATATACTAAAGCTTATGGTCAAGTTCCTGCTAATACTACATTAACTGTAAAATATCTTGTAGGAGGAGGGATAGCTTCAAATGTAGCAACAGGTACAATAAACCAAATAGGATCTTTAAATTTAACTAACAATGCTAATTTAAATGTAGGATTATTAAATTTTGTAAAAGAATCAGTAGCTGTTAATAATCCAGAAAAAGCATCAGGTGGTTCAGGTGGAGATACTATTGAAGAAACTAGATTAAATGCAATAGCATCTTTTGCTTCTCAAAAAAGAGCTGTAACTAAAGAAGATTATATGATTAGAACTCTTTCTTTGCCCTCTATGTTTGGTAGAATATCAAAAGCATATATAACTCAAGATGACCAGTTATCTCCATTAACTTCAGAACCTGGACGTATTCCTAATCCTTTAGCTTTAAATTTATATACTTTAGGATATGATAAAAATAAAAAACTTACAACTTTAAATGCAGCTACAAAACAAAATTTAATAACATATTTAGAACAGTTTAGAATGTTAACAGATTCTATTAATATTAAAAATGCTTTTGTAATTAATTTTTCAGTTGATTTTGAAATAACTACATTTACAAATTATAATAATGAAGAAGTATTACTTAATTGTATATCAGAATTACAAAATTATTTTGAAATAGATAAATGGCAAATAAATCAACCAATTATAAAATCAGAAATAATGAATCTATTAGGTAGTGTTCAAGGAGTACAAACAGTTGAAAAAGTAACAGTTTTAAATAAAAATGGTAATCCTTATTCTGTTTATAGATATGATTTTGAATCAGCAACTAAAAAAGAAGTAATTTACCCTTCATTAGATCCAAGTATTTTTGAATTAAAATTCCCAAATCAAGACATTAAGGGACGAGTAACAACATACAGATAATTATGGCATATTATTCTATATTTCCGGAAATAGACACAACATTATATAGTCACCCTAACAGGTCTACAATGAACACAGGGCATGATGAAATTCTTGAACTTGTAAAAGAAAAAGGTACATCAGACACAAGATACCATCCCTCAAGAATACTAGTAAAATTTTCAAATAATGATTTAAAATTAGCTATTAAAGAAGTAGGAGCTTTAAATTTCCAAACAGGAAGAGAAGTAACATGTAGTTTACAGTTATTTTCTACAGAACATAAAAATTTAACTACTATAATTAATTTAGATGCTTTTCCTATTGCTCAAATATGGGATGAAGGAACAGGAAGATATTCAAATTTACCAACATCTTCAGATGGAGCCTCTTGGGTCTATAGTGATAATGATATTGATAAAACACAATGGCCAACTTCAAGTTTTAATGATGGAGTTACAGGATCTATAAATACATCTTCAGCAGTTGGTATCGCTGAAGGAGGAGGAGTATGGTACACAGGAAGTGGTTTTTATGGTACACAACAATTTTTAAAAGGAGACAATTTAGATACAAATATAGAAGTAACAGATATAATAAGAAAATGGAGTGCTAGTTTATTTGTAAATCAAGAATACCCTACAGGTATATACAATAATGGTTTTATTATAAAAAAACCTGATATAATAGAAACAGGTACTTCAAGTAGCTTTGGTGAATTAAAATGGTTTTCAGTAAATACTCACACTATATATCCACCAAAATTGACTTTTAAATGGAAAGATAGTATTCATAATTATCAATCATCAGCTAAACTTAATGGAGAATTAAATGTAAGTTTATATAGAAATAAAGAAGAATATAATCAAAATGAAATAGCAACTCTTAGAATTCATGTAAGAGATAAATATCCAGTAAGACAATTTGCTACATCTTCAAATTATCTAGATACAGGATATTTTACAACAAAATCATATTATAGCATAAGAGATGCACATACAGAAGAAGAAATAATACCTTTTGATAATAATAATACTCAATTAAGTGCAGATTCACAAGGGATGTATTTTAAATTATATATGAAAGGATTACAACCTGAAAGATATTATCGTTTATTATTTAAACATATAAATAATGATGGTACTACAATTTATGATAATGATTATAATTTTAAAATTATAAGATAATGGCTACATATAAAATAGTAAAAACAATATATGGAAAAAATACTTATAATTCTAATAACGATAATGAATTTAGTGAATTAAAAAAACCATTAGAAAGATATACTCCTAATCAATTTTTTCAAATATACAATAAATTATTTTATAATATACCAAAAGCAGGAAGCAAATCTCATGAAGAACTTATTCAAAAAAGTAGTGCATATGTTAATAAAGGGGTTGATGTTCAACAAGCTCGAATAGATGCCCTAATAGAAGAAATAGGAGACCTCCAAAACCAATTATCAGCAACAGAACCAGAACATCCATTTTTTCCTAATGGAGCATTAGTATCTAACCCTAACTATGAACATAATACTGATATACAACCACAAGCATATGTTATGGAAAGAGGTCAACTAAGAGCAATAATGTGGTGGGGGCAACATAGATATTTACGTTCTGTTTTAGGGTATAATGAAAGATTTGGAGGATCATGGGAAGGTACTGGTTGGGAAGGATATTTACATCCTACTCAAGATATGATTGATAAAATACCTAAAGGTCCCCCTATTTTTAATGATGATGATTTATTTCTTAATGAAGAATACTATGGGATACCAAAAAATTTTACAACATTTTTAGACATACAAGCAGGACTAAATACTGCTGAATTAAGTGAAGGTCAGGTAGTAGTATTAGCACAAATTTTAGAAAAAAAAGAAGCAGAAATGGGTATATCAGGAGAAAATGACGCAGGAGCTATAGCAGTTATGGATTTACTTCCTCTTATAGATGATACTGTAGCTAAATATAATACAACTTTAGAACAAGCAACAGATATGGTAAAAAAAGCTCAAAATCATATAATGAGTGGTAATCAATGGTCTCTTGATGAAAAACAAAAATCAATAGAAAGAGGAAATACTTGGTTTAGACAAATGATATCAGGAATAGCTTATGTGTTAAAACAAGAAGGAAAATTAAATTATTAAACTATTAAATTATGGCATACGGCGGTAGTTCAGGTGGAAGTTCAGGTGGAAGTTCAGGTGGTGGAGGTTCTAGATCATCTAGAGGGGAAAAAAGAAGTGTATTTGGTACTAAAAGAAAATCTTTAAAAAGTTTAATAAATAATGCAAATGAAAAATTAGCTAAAGGTTCACAAGGTACTAATGATAAAGGTGTTGATTTAAATCAAAAATTAGAACGAAGTTTAGGAGAAAGTGGTTTAGGTAATGCTAGTAGAAGATTAGAAAAACATTTTGGAAAACCTGAAGATTATGTAGAAATAGGAATATATGATAATAATAATGATTTATTAAATTATATAGAAAATTTTAGAGACTATACATTACTTGAACCTAATAAAGAAGGATTAAGTAAAGAAATAGAAATTTTACCAAATGAAGTTTTAAATAAATATGGATACTTTAATGGTAAATATAATATATCTATAAATCTTCAAAGAAAAATATTTCTTAATACTTTTGCAAAATCTTTTAGATTAATAGAAATTTCTCCTTCAAGAACTGAACTTAAAATATCAATAGTAGATGGAGTAGATACGGGTATTGTAACTACTCAAGTTAGATCTTATGAATTAAGAAGAAGTAGATACCCACATTTAAAAGATTTTATTTTAAATTTTGGAGATGGTATAAATGTTATAGGTACAAACATAACAATGGATACCTTTAATGGATTTGAAGTATATATAAAATTAGCTGCTCCACTTCCTACTACTATTGATCAAGGTAATATTTTTAGATTTGCTGAAGAAGTATCAAATCCTATTGAATTAACAATAGACTTAGGCTCAACAAGAGGAGCAACAGATGCAATTGATACTTCAATTCCTTTACAAGGTCCTAATTTTAAAATAGATTTAAGGTTAAATAGTTCAATACCTTCATCTTATAAAAGTTATGATGATATTTTATCGTATGGTATTACTTCATCTTACCAAAATTTAATCAATAAATTAGAAAATAGAGAAGTACCAGAAATACCTTATGATTATATAAGACCCGTTTCTGAAAGTAGTATAGGAGAACCTATTGAAACTGTTTATCATTTTGAAAATTTTGTTCATTTTGGTTCAGCTTTAGAAAGAGTTAAAAATTTTCAATATAAACTTGAATTATTAGAATTATACAATAACGAATTAAACGATATAAATACTATAACAGGTGATGCTTCTAGTACAGCAGCTGTCTTAACAACCAAAGATGACATTACAGATAAACAAACAAAATTATTAAAAGGTCTTGATGGTTATGAAAGATTTTTATATTATGCAACAGGCTCTAATATATTTGCTTGGCCTAAAAGAAATGCACAAGGAGTATTATATTCAATTACTTCATCTGAAGCTCAAAAATGGATTGGAAGTGAAGTAGATACTAAACCTAATTATGGTGGACAATTATTGTCAGCTTCTTTATTTGATAGACAAAATCCATATTCACTTACAAAAGTTATTCCTGCACATATCCTTGATAATCCTAATAATGACCAATATTCTTTGTTTATTAATATGATTGGTCAACATTTTGACCAACTTTGGACACATATAAAACATATAACAGAACAAAGAAATACTCACCACACAAGAGGAGCATCAAAAGATTTAGTTTATTTTACTTTAAAAAGTTTAGGGATAGATACTTTTGATCAATTTGAAAATTCAAATTTAATAGAATATATTTTAGGTCAAACACAATCAGGTAGTGCTTATTTTGATTATTATGTTTCACAATCAGCAGCAGGAGCAGCAGCTCACCCCCAAACATTTATAACTTCTTCTCATCAAGTTGGTTCTACACCAAAAGAAGATATAACTAAAAATGTATGGAAACGATTATACCATAATGCACCTTATCTTTTAAAAACAAAAGGAACAGAAAGAGGAATAAGAGCATTAATGAGTTGTTATGGAGTACCTTCTACTATGTTAAATGTAAAAGAATATGGAGGTCCTACAACAGATAGAACTAAATTTAAAACTTTTAGTTATGATAAATCTGGATTAGCTTTACATGGTGATTCTGGTACTGAAGGGTATTTTATAAAAACAAATTGGAGTTCATCATTAACAGAAACTAAAGATGTTAGCAATACATGGAATCTTAATTCTACAGATGAATTTGATGGAAAATTTATACCTTCAACTACTAAAATGGTTACTTTTAGGATTAAACCTATAAGACCATCTGATCACCAAAATTATCATTTATTTTCTTTAAATGGACAAAAAACATCAACAGGTCAATATCAAATAACCCATAAATTAGCTCCTCATTTAATATTAAAACCTTATGTAGGAGCAGATGTTTCAGGTTCTGGAGACGCTAATTTATACGGAACTTTATCTTTAATAATGGATAACACTGAAGTTACTTCAAGTTTATTTCCTGCTTATAATGGAGACTTTTGGAATATATTTATAGGAGTACCTCCATCCGAAGATAAACTTAATGGATGGGCAGAATTAAAATATCCAGTTTTTGGTTATTGTCAAGCTAATTATAGAAAAAGTACATTTTTTGAAAAGATAGATACTAGTACTCTTCCTACACCATTAAAAGATAAAATTGCATTAAATGGAACTAATCATTCTCTTACTTGGGGAAATGGTCAGTTAGGAACTTACTTTGGAGGTGGATTAGTTTACTCTAGAGGAGGTGCTAATTTTTGTTATTTTGGAGGATTAGATAATGAAGCAAGTGGTTATACTGTTCCTTCTTCAGGTTTAAGTTATACTGTACAAGGAAGTTTACCAACAGGAGAAACATCTACAGTAATAGATGGATATACAGTAGGAAATCCTGGTATTAATAATTTAAGATATTCAGGTTCTTTACAAGAAGTAAGATTTTATTTTCATCAACTTTTAACAGACGAAACACTTAAAAGACAAGCCTTAGAACCTTTTATGTATGCTGGTAATTCAGTTTCAGCATCTTATGATCATTTAATTTTAAGATTACCTTTAGGAAGTAATAACATACAAAGTAGTGCAAGTTTTCATCCAAGTAAAGCTAATTATGTAGATGGTCAAAATCATAGACAATGGCTACCAGATAAAGGAATTTCAAGTAGTATGGTTATTATGAAGTGGAAAGAAGAAGAAGAAGTTCACCATTTAATAACCCCTGATACTGTTGGTAGATCAATGACAAGTGAAAAGGTAAGATTAGATGAAGGTACAATAGATGATAACATGTTATCACATATAGTAAAATCAGAAACTTCTACATTAGATAATCAACCACTTGATTATGAAGATTTAGGAATATTTTTTTCACCTACAAATGAAATAAATGAAGATATACTTTATACTTTAGGAAGTTTTAGGTTAGATGATTATATTGGAAACCCAATGCATCAATATTCAAGTTCTTATGATGATTTATCAGATTTAAGTGATGTTTATAATAAAAAAATAGAAAGAAGATTTAATTATTGGGATTATGTAAAAACAATACAACAAATTGATCATACTTTATTTAAAATAATAGAACAATTTGCTCCAGCAAAAGCTAACCTAAAAACTGGTTTATTAATTGAACCTCATTATCTTGAAAGAACTAAATTTGATAGAGAAAGACCTAGTATAGATATAGGTAAATCTATGAAAAATAATTCTTATCAAACATTTGAATTTCAAATAGATCCAGAAAAAGCTTTTACCATAAAAGGTACAGGACAAAAATTTAAACATGGTTTTAAACATCAGGGAGATTTATTAGCAGATGGAGGTGATAATGATGGAACAATATACACATCTTCTTTAAATTTTGAAGAAGAAGCAGTTACTTGTATGAATTTTAAAAAAGGATCAATAACTGGAAGTGATGGATATAGAATAACAAAAGGATTTCACCCTGAAATAGAAGTAATAGATGATTATATTTTAGATGAACCACAAGAAGCAGCACAAGCACCTATCAATCCATTTGGAGGGTTTAAAAAAGACGCAGCTGGAACTCTTATACCAGGATATGGAACAGGATTTTTCTTATCACAATCTGTAAATTATGTTAAACGTTCTTCAAGAGTTTTATTAGGAAATGTACTTAAGGGAAGATTATCACGTATTTATCACCGAAGATTGGTTGATGGAAAAGAAAACGATTTTTAAGTTATGGCAAATTTTAATTACTCAAAACTCACATTAAACCCAGCAAATGCAACAGCAACATTTCTTAACACAGGAAATACTGTTTCTATAGTTGATGGAGAATTTGCAGACATGTTTGATGGAAATGTACTTGGGACAGCGTGTATGTTTCAACATAATGGACAAAATGTTGCTTTAACATATGATTTTGGCTCTGATAATAAACAATTTATAGGTAAAATAGGGGTAATTCAAGAGGCAATGCCTTCTATGTTTTCCTTTAGTAAATATTTTCTTGTTCAAGTTTCTACAGATGGTACAAATTTTTTTACTATAAGAGCTGTAGGAACACCATTTGGAGTTGCACCAGCTGCTCCTTATGTATTTAATGGAGTTCCACAACCTTATAATTCTCACTTTACGGGTACTACTAGTGCTCCTATAAGTTCTGATTATGGAGATGGTTATGAAAATTTAGGCCCTTTATTTGATTATGAAATACTTGGAGAAAAATATTATACTCATGGAATAGACCCCTATCCTTATGGTGAATCTTTAGTCCCTAACTATGCATATCCAGGACTCCAACGTTTAGGACAACCACCAACAGGACCAGAAAGTAAAAAACCTTACCAAGCAGTTAGAATAATATTTCTTGGAGGTGGATTTCAAAATCCTAATACTTTTCAAGTAAAACAATTTGAAATTTATAAAATAAATAGCTTTGAAAGATTTGAATATAATGTAGAATTTGATGATGCTCTTTTAGACCAAGCAGGTTGGAAAAATCCTAGACATGAAGGGTGTAAATTACACGCAAGAAAAATAAATGAATTTACTCCGCCTTCGGAAAAAATGTTATCATCTTCATTTAGTATAAATTCAGATGGAACTTATAGTGTAGCTCAACCTGGAGAATTAAAAACAGATAAAAATGGTAAACTAAAATGGGGTGGAGATGTATCTTATGGTTTAAATCCTGTTATACAAAATCAACCTACAGTAGTGTTTATAGGAGATGTATTAGCAGATGCCGATAGTAATACTATAGGTGCTCCTTTAGCATGTATAGATGGTCATAGCTATGTTTTAATTCAAAAAATAGTATTAATAAATACAAAAGCAGATATAGTTCAAGTTATAGATAAAAGTGATATAAATAAAAAGGCTATGATGAGACTAATAGCTACTTCTTTTCCTGAAGGAAGTAAAGCATCAGTTAGATTATTAGATATAGCTCAAGAAAATTCACTTAATCCTGATGGTTATCATGTAAAATTTAACCAAGGAATATTAGCAAAAATTTATGGTTATGAACCTCCTAGAGTTCGTTTACAAAATGGAGGTTATGCAACCCATTCTTTCTTTGGAACAACAGGTAATGATGGAGTTTGTGCAGAAATAGGTACAGGTTACCAAAGAAAATCAGCTTCTTTTGGGACATATTTTAGTTATGGTCAAACAGCAACAGGATCTGTATCTAGAGGAAGTGCTAATATATTAGATTTTAGTACATTAGATAATGGAGATCCTTTAACCGAAGCACAGTTTAATTCTTTAGCTGGTGGAGCTCAAAATTCTCTTTTATCATTTTCTGATAATAACTTAGGAACCCAATATTTAGATAGTAATGGTGAACAATCAACAGGAGATACTCAATTTAATAGAACTTTAATTGATGGTACTTTTGGACATTTATCTGGATCACTTAGTGATTTATATTCTTCTTCTTTTCATCCTACTAAAGCTCCTAATGGAACTTTAGTAAAACAACCAGAAATGAGTATAGGAGTAAAATGGTCAGGTAGTCTTGAATTTACATCAATATCAGGTTCTGATGGAGGAAGTTCAACAGGTATAGCAGGTAAAAGAGAACCACGAAATCCTTTAAGAAGTTTTATTAACAATAAAGTTATTCCTGACATAGTATCAGGTTCAAATCAATATTTTGTTACTTTTGAAAGTGGTAATTTTGGTTTACCTAATAATAAAATGGAATCTATTTCTACTGCTGAAATAACTTTAGCCCATGATCATGGTTTAGAAGGAATTTATGGAGGGGAATTAAATGCTTTTAGAGCTGGTAGTGGTCCAGGACCTTTTGGACTTTTATTAAATACAGATCAAGATGGTAGATTTTGGATAGGACATGATGTTTGGACAATTATCAATTATAAACAATTTATAGTAGGTTGGAATAGTGGTATAAGTGAACTAGCAAGACCAAATGGTGCTAGTAATCAAAGATATGGATTCCATTCAGGAAATCCTAATTATAATAGTGATGGACAAAGAGATATGGAACAACCATTTTACATAACTAGATTAGGAGTAAAAAATGCTAGAGGATTCCAATCTACTCTTACAGGATCAATTGGTAATGTTCCCGGAGCAATTAAAAATACTACAAATGGAGAAGGTTTTTACACATATGGATGGGATTCAGGAGGTCCTGGAACAGGAGATGGTTTTGTTTCTTTTAAACCAGGTTTTAATAATTGTGAAGGGGGAGAACAAGGAGGAGATAATATAGCTTCAATTACTCCAACAGGTTTTGTTGCAGATGGACCTGGTAATGGTGATGGTAATGTAATATCAGCTTTAGGTTTTAAAACTAAATATGATGTATCTTTTGCTTACCCATATTCAGGATATCAATTATCATTTTTAAGAAAAACTCCTTCTATAATATTAGATTTACCTGCAGATTTAGATTTACCAAATGGAGTAGGAAATAAAGGATTTGTGGTATTACCAGAAAATTTAGAAAAATTAATTAAAGAAAATATAGATTACTTTTTACAAAAAGCAGGATTAATAGAAACTACTACACAATATGTTTTTAATAGTAATCCTGATCAAGCTAGTTCATAATGAATGGAAAATTAAAATTAAATAAAAATTCAATTTTTTTTAAAAAATTTATATTTATAATAAAATAAACAACTATGGGATATTTAAATAATAATACAATAACTGTAGACGCAATTTTAACTAAAAGAGGCCGTGAATTATTAGCACGTAATGATGGTTCATTTAAAATAACACAATTTGCTCTATCAGATGATGAAATAGATTATACTCTATTTAATGAAAACCACCCAAATGGTTCTCAATACGCAGGAGAAGCTATAGAAAATATGGCTCTTATAGAAGCCCTTCCTGATGAAAATAACATGATGCTTCATAAATTAATAACTTTACCTAGAGGAACTTCTAAATTACCTATTGTATCAGCTAATATATCTAAAGTTCAATTAACTATTGGAGCAACTATGAGATTAGAACCCACAACGCTTAATTTTGATGGAGCTAATAATACAATAGAACCTATGGGGTATTTTGCTACAATAGCAGATAGAAGATTATTAAATGCATTTACTGGAGTAGGTGGTTCAGGTTTAGGTACAGGTACCAAAACAACAAGTACTTATACTTCAACAGCTATAAGTGAAACAGTAGTTGGAAATTCATTTAGTTTAACTGCTATTAATAGTACATCATTATTTGGAACAAATACAAAATTATTAACAACAATTACTATTGAAGGTAGATCTTCTGGGGCTAGAACAACTATCCCTGTAGAAATTTCTAAAGAAGTAATAGCAACTAAAAGTGCTCAAGGAGAATCAGGAATACAATTAGCATAAAATAAAAAAAAATGGCAGGAATATTAAGATACGACCCAAATGATATAGTAGTAGATACTCAAAAACTAACAACATCTACATGGTCTAATAACACTAATAATTTAACAGTAGCATTTACTTCTTCAGTACAAGCAAAATTTGACACACCATCAAGTTCTGGACAATTTTTTATAGAAGTATATAATGCACATACAAGTTCAGCTCAAGCAGAAGTACAATATACTTTATCATATGGACATAAAGATGGATTTGGAGCTCCTAATTTTACTAATGACACAGGTTCTAAAGGATTTAATGCTGCAAAATGTGTATATAATCAGTATAGACAATTAGTATTTGGAGATGAAGCTTCTAATTTTACTTTTGGTAGTCACACACCTGACAGTATTTATGTAATTAATGTTAATAGGTCAAGATTTAAACATAATCTTAAACCCGGAACTTTAAATTTATACCTTTCAGGTGCTGCTAACCCAGGTGCCCCTGAAAATTCATTAGCAGGTAACCCAAAAGGAGTATTAAAATTAACAGATGATAGTGTTTCTAGAACTGGTTCTGCTGTTTTAACTAACCTAGGTAGACAATTTAATATAGTATCCGGAGCTAATGGAATTAGATCAGGAAGTACTTCAGAACAAATTGGAGGCTCAGGTTCATTTGGACATTTCTACCCAGACGCTGGAATATTAATATTTAATCCTGATACGTTAGGATATATATTTACAGGTTCTTTAGGAGGTTCAGATCAAACAGGCCCAGGTCTTGAACCTAAAGCAGTTAATGATATAGACAATAATAAAAATATACAAAAACTTCATTTAGCTATCTCAGGAGGTAAATATTTTATATTAGACAGTCAAGAAAAAATCACATCCCAATTTTATTTTACTAGAGTTAGGAATGGTGAATTTAATTATACTACTAACCCTTCATTCATTGATAATAATGGTAATTTAAATTTTAATTCAATGATTGATAACCCACAAACCTATATTACAACAGTAGGATTATATAACGATAATAATGACTTAGTAGCAGTAGCAAAAGTAAGTCAACCAATATCTAAAGATTTTACAAAAGAAGCACTCATTAGAGTGAAATTAGACTATTAAAATGTTATATGAATGGCAATTTATAAAAAGTTCACAGCCCAAGATTTTGGAACAGTTGCTTTCAATGCTCACAAACAATATAAATTTGACTCCTCTTCAGCAGGAAATAATGGAGTATCAGTATTTACATCACAATACACTTCCGAATCTATAAGTTTATACACAGCAACAACTAGTTCTGATTATAATAATCATATTAAATATAATCAATTAGATCATCTTTATTATAGAAAATTTAAAAATGACCACGGTAATTTATTTGGCGATGTTCATTACATGAAAAATAAAAGAGATTTATATAAAATAGCTAATATACTTTCAATACCTAGTGGTTTATATGGTCATTCTATTAAAAAAAATACATTTTATTTATCATCAAGTGCAAATACAAAAATAGTAGATGATGGTTTTGGTAATTTAATTGTTAGTGGTACTAATTTAGATAATTATAATACAGATATTCGTTCAAATTTATTTAAATTAAATCCAACTAAAGGATTTGAAAGATATGACTTAAATACAATTGGAATAGATCCAATTGATAGAAATGGTCATATAGTAGAAATAGATCATACTTATAAACTATATTATAGAAAAGGTGAAAAAAGAGTTAAACCTATTGAAAAATATAGTACTCCAGATTTTGGTGATGAATATGATGATAGTTATTATTTTAATCATGTAAACTATAAAGATGTTACATTTAGACAAAAATATCTTTATACGGCTTCACTTACTGACAAATATCATAATCTTCATCCTTCAATACAATTTAATGGATCTTCTTCAAAAGTAGTATCACCTAATGATAACAAATATCATTTTAACCCAGGTGAAGATTTTTCAGTTTCTTTTTGGGTTAGTTTACCCCCTCAATCATTTTCTCAATCAAAATATATCATATGTAAAAGTACTACACAAACCGATGTCCCCTCTGTAACAGAAGGAACAGCAGGATTATTAAAAACAAATGTAACAGGAGCTTCACAACCAATAGACATAGAAGCAGCACCTCAATTTCCATTTGAAATATATGTACATAATAATACAGACAATAGTTTAGGACCTGCTGATCCTACAAGGCTTTATACAAACACAGAAAATGGAGGTGATGATACAAATTTAAGTACTCCTCATGTGTATTTTAGAAGATCTGACAGTGAAAAAACTATAGCAATAAGTGCTTCTTTAATATTAGCATCTGAAGGTAATACAATTGGAACACAACAAATAACAAATGATCAACAATTACAACATGTTGTATGTAGATATTCATCTAGTGGGTTAATGCAAATTTTTGTAGATGGAATAGCAAAAGGTACTAGTGGTTCAGATAATTCATTTACAAAGCCAACACAAAACAACGCTAATCTTTACATAGGTAATAAAGGAATGAAACCTCATCCTTTACCTGGTCGAAAGGGTTCCCATCATTTTAGTGGATCTTTGAGTTGTATAAATATATGGGATGTAGCTCTTACAGATAATGAAATAAAAACACATTATAGTAGTAGTAATGATTCTCCTTACATAGGAAATATATTTTACTCACATGGTATAGCGACTATTACTCACCCTTACTATAATCAAAGAATTTTATATAGAGGACCTGCAATATTTCCAATGGAATTAAGCTACAATCAATCTTCAAGTGCTGATATGGGAAGAATGGAAAAAGGAGTATTTGATTTTACTTTTAATAATGATGGTACAAAAATTTACACATTAGGTTCAAGTGCCTCTTATACTAATGCTGTACTTAATGGCCCAACATGGGATGGATCTAGACCTCCTAATGATAATATCCCTACAGCTGTAACAAATCCATCACAATTTTCTATTCGTATACAACAATTTAAATTAACTACTCCATACGATACATCAACTGCAGTTTTTGAAAAACAATCTGTAGATCTTAGAAGTACAAAAGTAACAGAAACAGAAACAGGAGATAGTTATCAACCTCTTTTAAACTCAAATTCAGATTCTTATGGACCAAATGATGGAGTACAAGACAGAGCATTTGGTCTAGAATTTAATGATGTAGGTACAAAAGTTTTTTGTACTCACAAATATACTACAGGAGCCTCTCCAAATAGAGGACATTATATAATGGAACTTAATCTTTCAGGAGCATTTGATGTAGGAAGTATAACTCCTGTAAGTGCTAGTCACAGAATAGAACAAGGAATTGATGATAAATTACTTAATAACCAAGGTAACCCCTACACTGGAAATACCAGTAGTACGACGGCAAATTTTGTTCAATCTTTAAGATTTAATAATGATGGTACTCGTATAATTGTAGGAACATCTAATGCTCCATATGAAGGAGTAGGAGCTCCATTTCCTTCTTTTAAATCACAAACTCTTATTAATTTACTACAAGCTAGTAATATATTTAATCTTACATCTATTAATGAAAATAACGGTCTTATTCAAATTGATTTAGGAGAACCCTATAATGTAGCATCAGCTATAACTACAACTAAACAAACTTTTCACTTTAGTAATCCTACTAAAGGAGGACCAATACTTCCTGTTATGGGATTTGGTGCATTCATACAACCTAGAGGTTTTGATTTTAATGATGATGGTACTGAAGCCGTTATGATTGATCAAGTATATGATGATAGCCCATCTGCAACATTATTACAAGGGACATCTGGTGATGAAAATCCTTTTATATCAAGTTATTTACATCATTTTAAATTATCTACTCCTTTTGACATAACCACTTTAGATTATAATTGGAATGGTCCTTTCCCTAATGCTTCTTTTATAACAAAAGATCTTGTTGCTGGATCTACTAACCTAAATAAATTAATATCTCAAGGAACTAATTTAGGAGGCGCAGCTTGCCCTCTTGATTGTAGTGTTAGATGGGAAAAAATAGGAGATGGAAGACAAATAATTTATGCTGGAAAATCTATTAGCACAGGTTTTATAACTAATGGTTTTACAGATGTTTCACCTCTCCAGCCATTAATTGGTGAAATTGAAGGAGGTAATTTTGATGGTCAATCAAATGTAGATATTATAACTAATTCTGTTAGAGGTCAAAATTTTATACAAGAATATAATATTAATTCAAGGGAATTAAATGAATTAAAATTTCAAGGAACACATCAAATTTTTGAAAACGAATATCAATGTACAGTAGATGAAGATGAATTTAATGATACATTAAACATTACAGCTAGAAAAGTTAAATCAAGTGAATGTCAAGATTTAGCTGATTTTGCTACAGGTTCACTTTTTAAACCTTACGTTACAACTATAGGATTATATAATGAACATCAAGAATTACTAGTTGTAGCTAAATTAGCTCAACCAATACGTATGAGTAATGAAACAGATACTACCTTTGTATTAAGGTGGGATCAATAAAATAAAGTTATGAAATGGTTATATAAAGAAAAAGAAATTAATGAAATTTCTGATTTACCGAACAACGCCTTTGGTTTTGTTTATCAAACAACTCACTTACCTACAAATAAAAAATACATTGGTAAAAAATCGTTAATGTATAATTTAAAGAAAAAATTAGGTAAAAAAGAAAAACTACTTTGGGAAGGTAAAGGTAGACCTCCTGTTTATAAAAGAGTACTT
>MDTG01304973.1_pt1 | contig 15925 bp, 18 predicted proteins | sample 811421 | NCBI WGS metagenome assembly MDTG01 (sample SAMN05326645, study PRJNA326480) | marine metagenome | isolation source: seawater | place: Pacific Ocean: South East | collected 2011 | reverse complement strand
TTATGAAAAAGGTGAACCAGGTGCTGACTGGCTACAAGAAGTATATGAAAAAAATACTTTAGTTGGAAAAATATTATTTGAAAGCAAGAAAACAAAATCGTTTGCAAATAAATGGATTGATAAACTCCAACAAGATATGTCGGAAGTCAAAGCAGATGTTGGAATAATTTTTACAACAGCTACACCAAAAGAGTTAGATGAAAAAAAAGGCTACATTCAAAAAGGTAATATATTTATTTGTTCATATAGTTTTGAAGCTTTGAAATTTTTAGCAAAGACACAAAGGTATAGTCTGAAAATGTTAAATAAATACAATGAAGACAACAAAGGAGATAATAAAATGTCTGCTTTTGAATTTTTAAGTTCAGCCGGAGTACAAAATAAGATGAATTCCTTACAGGCTAGAATGTCAGATTTAGGAGATCATGTAGATAAGCAAAAAAAATTAACGATTAAATTAGAAAAAACTTATTCTGATATGGATACTTTTCTTGAAGATTTTTTAGACATGACAACTATTCATGGTTTAATTAGTAAGAAGAAAAAAAAATGAACTATATTTTCTTAGACCTAGAAACTTCTGGAGCTAGTACCGCCTTTGATTCAATTTTGGAGTGTGCAGCAATTTTAACTAATGATAAACTTGAAACTCTTTCAACATTTCATAGAAAAGCGCGATTAAGGGAGGGTGTAATTCCTAATTTAGGAGCACTAAACGTTACTGGTTTTGATGTTAATTGGCTTAAGCAAAATCCCAGTCCACATTCTTTAATAACTGATATGGAAAAACAATTTAAGGAGTGGGGCCCAGCATGTTATTTTGGATATAATTCTCAATTATTTGATTTTATTTTTATTCAAAAATCTTTTTTTCAAAGTTTAAAACCTCCTTATATGCTGAATACTGGTGGCAACAAACAAGGTGATATACTCAATGTAATAAGAGCAGCAAAATTAGTAAATAATGATGTAATACAAACACCAATGACCGAGAAGGGAAATCCTTCTTTTCGACTATCAGATTTAATGCAACATCAAGATGCTCACGGAGCACTACCTGATACTCAGGCTTGTCTCTCTGTGGCTAAAAAAGTTTATAAAAAAGCTAATACTGTATGGAGGTCCTCATTATTATCTCTTAGCAGGGCAGAGACAGAAGACTTACTAAAAAAGGAACCACTATTTTGTAATGTCGAATATTTTTATGGACGAGCTCGCATCTATTTATCAAAATTCATTTTAATGCATGCAATATATCGTTGGGGAATTTGCTGGGATCTACAACATGCACCGGAGGATTATATTAAGATGGAATATAATGAATTAAAAAAAGCTTTATCTAAATCACCCAAAGTTCTTAGGACAGTTAAAACTAATAAAAGCCCTGTTCTTTTAAATCCAAGCTATGGATACGCGGCTATTAATTATAAAGATATACCTAAAGAAGTAATACAAAAAAGAATTAAATTACTAGAAAGTTCACCTGAATTTCTTGAGAGAATAAATAGCATATTAATAGAACAACATGAAGAAAGACCAGAAAGGTCTCAAAAAGAAAATTTACAACCGGAAGAAACGCTTTATGGAGGAGGATTTGCATCTGAAAATGATAATCAAATAATGCAAAAATTTCACTTATCGACATGGGATGAAAAAGTAAAGTTAATTGATAAATTTTCTGATGAAAGATTTTCTTTATTTAGTAAGAGAATAATTTACGAAGAAAAGCCTGAAGTTCTTCCAGAAAGTATATCTAAAGAGGTAAAAAAGGGCATAGCAGAGAGAATCTTTTCTACAGAAAAAAAACCATGGACAACAATACCAGAGTTTTACAAATCTATAGATGATATGAGAAATAAAAAAGAGAATGATGAATTAGTATTAAAAAGATTAGATGAATATAATGATTTTGTCATGGAAATAGAAAAAAAGTATGAAACAATTTAATAATAACAAATATTACAACAATCTAAAATCTATTCTTAAGCAAAAAGAAGAATACCGTAGTTATTTTCAGCAATTAGTAGAATTAAATCGATTGCAGAAAAAAGCAAATTGGAGATTGTTTTTTAAGATACCTATGCTTTATTTTTTTAGATCTCTTTTATACTTACCAATAAATATTATAAAAAAATTTGAAGAAACAAGCAATCAATATTATTTATCAAAATTAGATAATGAAGTTGAAGTTTTAAAAAATGAAATAAATATTATGGATAATAATCGATGGATAAAATAACAGAGATAAGAATAGAAGAAACCAAAGATTACGACAACAATGAATTTTATTATTATATTTACTGTATTAAAGATAATGGTGAACGAATTGAAGTGGGTAAATCAAAAACAAAACCACAATGTTATAAACAAGTTGCAATTTATAAATAATTAGGATTCTTGACTTTATACGTAAACCCTATTAATAAATTTATATGCCAATTAAAAAAATTTCAGATAATACATACAAGAAAGAGGTTTTAGAGAATTCTAGACCGGTTTGCCTCAAATTTGAGGCCGACTGGTGTGGTTGATTGGCCCCTCATTTTTATAATGAGGGGTGAATTTCTTAAAAGGTCCTTGTAAACAATTAACTCCAATAGTAGAAAAAATTTCTGAAGAGATGGATGATATTGATTTTGTATCTATGGAAATTGATAAAGACGGTGTAAATACTGCGACAGAATTTAATATTAGGTCAATACCCCAACTTTACTTAATTTTAAATGGCAAAGTAGTTTCGAATAAAGCCGGAGCTTCAGATTACAAAACTGTTTCAGATTGGATTAAAGAAAGTCTAATTTCTACTTAATAAATATCCAATCCAATATAAACTTCCCGTACAAAGATAAAGCGAGTTAGATTTGTTATTCATTTTTTTTTTAATTTCTTTAAAGTTATCTGCTATTTCGGAACGAATGTTAAGCTTAGAAGCCACTTTTTGTAATTCTTCTTTTTTAATATAATTTTTTTGTTCTGGATTATCTAAAAAATAAATATTTTTAAAATTACCTTTGAAAGGTTTTAAATAAGATGAAGGATCTTTGGAATTAATCATACTAATGATAGCATATTTATTTTTAAATTTGAGTTTTTTGATAACTTCGATTAACCTAGAAGACTGTTGGGCGTTATGAGCTCCATCTAATATTATTTTATCATTTGATTTAAGGTTTTTTAATAACTTACCCTTTTTAAGTATTTGTAGTCTACCGATAATATTTATTTTCAATAATCCCTTTTTAATAACATTTATTGAAATATTATTATCAATAGCTAGCTTTACCGCTACAGCCATATTTTCATGCATGTAATCTCCAAATAGGTTGGATTTTAACTCAAAATAATATTGACTATCTTTATAAAAATATTTTTTTTGTTTTTTTATGATTGTAAAATCAGATCCATAAAAAACTTTGTTTGATTTATTTTTCTTAAGAAAAGACTTGATTAACTTTAAAACCTTAGGATTTTGTTTTGCTATATAAACATTAGATTTAATAAACGATGTTTTTTCATACACTATCTCTTTTAGTGTTTTAATATTTCTTTTCTTTGTTTTCGTCCAATTAAGATGATCCCAAGAAATAGGAGAAATGATATGAAAATTTGGCTTATCATATAAAGCTCTAACAGCATCTAATCTTCCGAATAATCCAAATTCTGCAAGTAACCAATCTAACTTTAAATTATTAGCAAATAAGCCAAAGCTAACTATTAGTTTTTCAAATTGCGTAAGATTTTTATATTTCGATACTTTAATCAAAATTTTTTTTAAATTTTGGAGCTTTATAAACTTTTGATTATATTCAAATCGTTCAACAATTGTTAACAAGTGAGGAGAGTAGGTTGCTGCATATTTTTGTTTTTGTTGAATTAGAATGCTTTTAAAAATTTGCAAAATAGAATTTTTAGCTGAGGTACCATTAATTGTTAAATATTTTGTTTTAGAGTTATTTTTAATATTTAACTTTTTAATAACTTTTTTAACTCTAGTTAAACCTAATCTTATCTTGTGTTGGTTGAGAGTCAGTAGCTCAGAGACTGAATTTTTATGCTGTAGTTTTGAGCGTGGAGTCAACGGTGACATTTGACTCTTGTTTAGCTTGAGTTTCTTCTTTTTTCAATAAAACTTTTGATATAGTGACAATCTTTGCTTTTACATCTAACCTAGAAGTAAAACACCCATCTATCATACCGTGCTTTTCTAAAAAAGCCCCTTCACCAAAGTCAGGAGGCATTACCGTATTATCAGAAGATCTGACGCTGGCAGATACTCTTTTTCCGGAAAAAAGTTGGTTAGTCGCCATAGGATTTTCAGAAAACAATAGATCATTAGCAAATACATTCACGAATGTTCCCCCAGTTATTTTTGAACCAAGAATTCCTATATTTATAATATTTTTCTTTTTAAGCATTGTATGGACCATTTGGCATACGCTCATAGATTTTAATGAGTGAATATTTCCATAGACAGACATTCCGCCACTTTGATAAATACTTAAAAAAATTTCTACGTTATTTTCCATCGCAAACTGAGCAGCTGATAAAAAATGCTCATTTTCTCTTTGGGAAAAAGCAGCTCCACCAAAAGCAAAATTATATCCTACGGCTACAGCTTTAATCCCTCCAATTTTACCGTGTCCAACCAGTAAAGCGCTCTGTTGCCCAGTTTTTTTTTGGTACCCTTTATACTTATCAATAAATTTTTTTCCATTTATTTCCATATTTAAAGGATCAGGTGAAGACCAAGCTGGGCACTCTATCTCCTCGAAAAAACCTTCATCAAATAAAAGTTTTTCAAATCTAATTCTAGGGTTTAAATCAAAGTGGTGTGAACATTTACAAATATTAAAATTTTGTTTTAAATCTTCTTTCAATTGCATTTGATTACATCCAGGACAATTAATCCAAAGACTCTGTTCTTGATCTTTTTTCGAAGCACGCTCTTTTTTAAATTTGTCTTTTGCTTTTTGAACAAAACTTAATATAGAAGATTTTATCCAATTCATTGTTTAACTCCTTGAGATAAGTTTTTAACATAATCTCCAACAAATTTCCCTAACTTTTTATTGGACAAGCCATTTTTATGGCCTTCTTTAATCTTATTTACTATTGAGCTTCCACAAACTGTTAGGTCGGCTAATTTAGAAACACTTTTTACATCGTCGAATGTTTTAACTCCAAAACCTACACCTATTGGAATTTTTGATTGTTTTCTAATCATCTTAATTAATTTCTTAACATTTTCTATATTTACATTTTTTGTTCCTGTTACACCAGCGTAAGAAACTACGTACACCCAAGAGCTACATTTTTTCAGACTTTGTTTTATGTATTCAGCATCATTAGTTGGAGCAATTAATTTAATATAGGCAATATCATTTTTATCTAAACCATTATAGATTTGCTCATCTTCCGGAGAGTCATTGTTGCTATCTACTATTATACATCCATCAACTCCATTTTTTTTACAATCTTTAATATATCTATCTATTCCATAAACGTGAATTTGATTTAAATAACCCATTGTTACAAAAGCTGTATTATTGGTGATATTATTTTTTACTTCTTTAATAAGTTGAAAAATTTTTTCAGTTCTAGCACCAGATTTAATCGCACGATCATTTGCACTCATTATAATTGATGAATCACTAGTGGAAGTATTAAAGCTCACTCCGACTTCAATTACGTCACAGTAATTTGATAGCTCAATTAATATTTCTTTTGAGCTTTCATAATCTGGATCCATTCCAGTTACAAACGCTACAAAACATGTTCTATTTTCAGATTTTGCTTTAGCAAAAACTTTTTTAAAATTTTTATTCATTATCTCTTTTGTATTTTAACATTCTAGCGACATTTGACTCACCGGATCCACAAAGATGAATTAAATGATTTTCTTTAGAGTTTGCTCTTTTTCTAATTTCTTTAAGAGCAGCATGAATAACATAGCAAGCCTCTATAGCAGGAAGTATTCCTGTCTTTCTACACATCATTAAAAAAGTTTCTTGCGCTTCTTTATCAGTAGTTGCCCTAAATTTAATTTTTCCAATGCTATGCATATAACAAATTTCTGGGCCTGAACCTGAAAAATCAAGACCACTCGCCTCGGTATGTGATTCATTTATTTGTCCATCACTATTCATAAGAACATTTGATCTCGCACCCAATAAAATTCCTATCGGAGCTTTACTCGTTAATGTTGCTGCATGTTTTCCTGAAGTTATTCCTTTACCAGCGCTTTCAATTCCATAAATATCAACTTTGTTTTCCTTGTAGTAAGGATAGCTTATTGCTGATAAATTAGATCCTCCCCCGCATACAGCGAATACAGTAGAAGGCAATCTTCCAGTTAAGTCTTTCATTTGTTTTTTTGTAATCCTTCCAATAATACTTGCAAAAGTTCTCACCATTAATGGATATGGATGTGGTCCACATACACTCCCTACAACGTACATAGCAGAAGGATCACTCTGCCAACTTCGAAGTGCGCTAGCCATAGCAGGTAATAAAGTTTTTGTAGAATCGTGGCATACTACTATTTTAGCTCCATATAATTCTGTAATATCTTTATTTAATGAAACTTTTTCTGCGTCCAAAGCTCCAATGTGCACTTCACATTCAAGACCTAGTTTTGCACAAGCCGAGGCAACTGCCCTTGCATTCATAGAAGCTCCAGTTTCTGTAATAATTTTTTTAGCTTTTAAAATATGTTTAGCAAAATAAACAGAGCTAAAAGCACCAACAGGTTTATGAGAACTATCGTGATGTAGATCTGTTCTTTTTAAATATATTTTTCCAATTTTTTTTTCTCCTCCAGCTATTTCTTCCAGTTCTTTACTTCTTAATACAGGTGTAACTATACCAATGTGATTAATTAACTGCTCTTCAAGACCTACAATAAATTTTTTACTTTTCATTGCCCTCTTAAACCCTGCCTCAACTTTTTTTAAATTTGGAATTAATAAAGGGCTTATATATTGGCCGCCGTATTTTTCACCAGTCTTTTTGTTAGTCCAATAGCCCAATTTATCTGAAGGATTAATTTCTTTAAATGGAGGTATCTTCATTATTTATTTTATTAATTTTGTTCATAAATTTTTTTATTTTTAGATGATCTTTATAGCCTAATTGTGACTCTAAATTAGATGATAAATCACAAAAGTTAACCCCTAATTTACTAATATTTTCAATAGTATCTGCAGAGATGGACCCAGCAATTGCATATCTATCGCCTTTTGGAATTTCTTTAATCAAATTTTCAGGAAATTTTATAGATTTTTCCATCCCAGGAGTATCAAATAAGATTATTTCTGCATTGTTAAATTGTCTATAGTTATCAATGTCTTCTTTAGAATTTACTTTTATTGCTTTAATAATTTTAAGATTTGATCTTTCTTTTATTTCGTTAATTCTATTATTATCCTCAGAACCATGAAGCTGAATATAATCTATATTTTTAGTTTTGATGTTATTGATGAATTCATCTGTAGGATTCACTGTAACCGCTACATAAGATGAATTCTTTTTATTATATGAGCTTAAAACATCTAAATCAGAAAAATTTAAATTTCTAGAAGATTTTGTATAAAAAACGAATCCTAAAAAATTTACATTTAAATCTAGGCATAGCTGAACATCTCTCAACGGATTCAGTCCGCAAATTTTTATAAGCATAGTTTATTTTAATGAATTAATTAATTTTTGTATATTTTTTTTAATATTATTCTTAATTATACTACGACCCATAACTATTGCATCTGCTTTATTATGGAAAGCTTTTTTGGGAGTTACAACCCTTTCTTGATCTTGAGTCTTGTCATTGGTAAACCTTATACCAGGTGTTATGATTATTTTTCTTTTACAAATCTTTCTAATTAATTTGACTTCTTGAGCACTGCAAACAACTCCGTCTAATCCAGCTTTTATAGCAAGCCTCGCTTGTTGAATAACAATATTTTTTATAGTTTTTGTATGACCAGTATCTTTTAGAGATTTTTGAGAAAAACTAGTTAAAACAGTTATTCCAATAATTTTACAATTCTTATTTATTTTTTTTGCAGCTTTCTTTGCAGCACGCATCATATCTATCCCGCCAGAAATATGAACACTAATATAGTTAATGTTTTTTAAATCTTTCAAAGCTAAGATTGATGAAGCCACAGTGTTTGGAATGTCGTAAAATTTTGCGTCGTACCATATTGTTTTATTTTTTAATTTTGAAAGAAAGATTCTACCTTTCTTTGAATTAAAAAATTCTAAACCTAGCTTATAACCAATTGATAGCTCGGTTGTTTGGGTATTATTTATTATTTCTTTAATTTTGTTAATGCTAGTAGTGTCACAAGCTATAAATACTTTTTTCATAAATTTTTATTTATTTCTTCTTTTAAATGTTTTGACATCTTAAAGGAAACTTTTTTTTTTTCGGGAACATAAATAATCTCATTAGTCTTCGGATTTCTTGCATTATATTTTTCTTTAGTTTTTTTAATAGAAAATCTTCCTAAAGACCTTATGTGAACTGGTATTCCTTTGCTTAGATTTTGTAAGATTGTTTCAAAAAATGTATCTACTATAATCGTGATTTGAGAATGATTTAATTTAAGATGTTTAGATTTAAGTTTCTTTATTAGTTCAGACTTAACCAAGTTTTATTTCTTTTTCTTCTTGCCAGTTATACTCATGGCTTTATTGAAAATGTCTTTTAGAGTTGCACCTGATGATTTTGCATCTTTTCCAAATTTTTTGACTAGTGACTTTTCTTCATCAATTTGAGCTTGTTTAACAGATAGTGATATTTTTCGATTTTTTGTATCAATCTCAACTATGGATGCATCAAGTTTATTTCCTGGTTGAAAAATTTCAGGCCTTTGATCACTTGTTTCTTTTGCTAGTTGTGATTTTTTTATTGTAACTATTAATTTTTTATCATTTCCTATCGCAACTTTTACACCTGTTTTCATAACTTCGTGAATTGTAGTCGTAATAACATCCCCTTCTTTTTTATTGTTTTCTTTAAACCAATCGATGGGATCTCTTTCCAGAGCTCTTATAGAAAATCTTATCTTTTCGTCTTTTATTTCAACTATTTTTACTTTGATTAACTGATTTTTTTTATATTTTTTCAAATCTTCATCTGTCTCATTAAACGATATTTCTTTAAAATGTAGCATACCAGTTAAACCATCTTCAACTTCTGCAAAAATTGCTTTATCAGTAATATTTTTTATTTTTACTTCACAAACTTCTCCCACTTTATCTTGGATTTTTTTCCAAGGATTTTCTAATGTATCTTTATATGATAATGAAATCCTTTTAGCTTCTTTATCAATTGAAACTATACGAACTTTAATTTTTTGTGAAACAGATAAAACTTTACTTGGTTGAATATTTCTATTTGTCCAAGACAACTCGCTATTGTGAATCAAACCTTCAATCCCATCTTCTAATTTTATGAACGCGCCATAATCTACTAACTTTTGGCAAGTACCTTCGTAAATCTCTGAAACTTTATATTTTTCTGTTAGGTTAGCATAAGGATCTTCAGTCAAAGCTTTAATCGAAGCTGAAACACGATTTGTTTTAGGATCGATTTTTGTGATCTTAACTTTCATCGTTTCTCCTATTGTAACCATGTCAGCAGGTTTTTTTACTCTACCATGAGATAAATCGCTTACATGAAGTAAAGCATCTATTCCATTAATATCTAAAAAAATACCCCAGTCTGTTGTAGCTTTGACTTTGGCATTATTAATTATATCGCCTTCTTTTAAATTTTTTAAAACTTCTTGAACTTCTGCATTTTTGCTTTTCTCAAGGACCTGTCTCCTGCTTGTGCAAACATTACCACGCGCCTTGTCAATACGCGTAGCGATTACTTTTATAGGAACATTCATTAGTCTGTCGACATTTTTTAATGGGCGAACGTCGATCTGAGAAGCTGGTAAAAATGTAGGAAGTCCATCGACAGTACATATGTAACCACCTTTTACTTTTCCGGTAATATAACCGGTCAACTCTTCTTGAGTTTCAAAAACTTTTTCCATACGTTTCCACGCGTTCATTCTACGAGCTTTTTCTCTAGAAATAACAATCTCTCCTTTAAAACTTTCTATTCTTTCAAGATAAACTTCGATATTTGAACCAACTTTTAAGTTATCTAGTTCGTTATCATTTTTAAATTCTTCAATAGGTATCATGCCTTCCATTTTTGCCTTACAGTCTACAACTATAAAGTTTTTGGTTATTTCTGTTACTGTAGCTTTTATGATTTCGTTTTCTTTTAATTTACGGCCTTTAAAATCTTCGTTAAGTAGAGTCTCAAACTCTTTTGCCGAGTCTGATTTATTTTTGATTTGAGCTTCAACTACCATATTTTTTTTTTATTACACTTTCTATTATTCCTGACATTTTACTAATCATACCAGGAATATTTTTTAATTTATCTGTTCGGACAATTACCGCATCTTTAGACTGAATCAAAGGAGAATTTTTTCTATTTTTGTCCCTAGAATTCCTTATTTTAATGGATTTTTTGACATCTTTTAATTTTATTTTATTATTTGTTTTTTTTAATTCAGCAAACCTTCTTTTAGCGGCAATTTCAAGCCCACAAGTAAAATAAAATTTAATATCTGCTTTAGGTAAAATTACTGTGCCAATATCCCTACCTTCAATACAAACTTTTTTATATTTAACGGAAAATTTTTTTTGAAATATTTTTAAAATATCTCTTACTTTTTTTTCTTTGGCTATTATTGAAGTATGCTCTGAAATTTTCGCCGTGTGGAGATTTATTCTATTTAATTTATTCAAATTGAGATTACGAAATATTTTTTTTAAAAAAGAAATTTTGTTTTTAGGCTTATGCTTAAGCAATTGATAACTTGCAAATCTATAAAGAAGACCTGATGACAAAAATTTAAGACCATATTTTTTTGAAATTATTTTAGCTCCAGTTGTTTTTCCACTTGCAGCACCACCATCAGCTGCAATGATAAGCGCGTTACCTTTTTTTAATTTCAAAATTGCCTCCCAATTTTTTTATTATCTTTAGAAAAGAAGGAGACGAAGTATCAACAGTTTCAAAACCATTTATGTTTGATGTAATACCTGTGATTAAAGACAAAATAACTGTACTCATACAAATTCTATGATCTCCTAAATTTGGTACTTTAATAATAATATTTTTTTTATTAATATTTGTTTTACCGAAAATTTTCATACTATTTTTTTTTGACACACATTTTATACCTAATTGAATTAAAACTTTTTTCATCTCTTCAATTCGGTTACTCTCTTTATTTGCTAAATCATTTATACCATGAAAAGAGGATACACCTTTTGATAAAGCAGCAATTACAAACATGATAGGATATTCATCCGTAGCTGAACTATAATAACTAGAACTAGCTTTAATAGAATTTATTGAACTACTATAGACATGTATATCGCCAATAACTTCATTATTAATTGTCTTGGTTTTCCTAAAAAATATTTTTGCACCATTTTTTTTGAGCAATTTATAAAAACCTATACGTCTAGGGTTTAACCCAGTATTAGAAATCTTTAGGTATGAATTTTTATTTAATAAAGTCAGCGCTGTAAAAAATGCAGCAGAGGAAGGATCACCTGGTACATTCAATTTAAATGACCTTAAAGGCTTTTTTCCTTCTATCTTTATTATATCTTTTTTAATCGATATAGATTCAGAATTTTTTAAAACCATGTTTTCAGTATGGTTTCTACTTTTTTCTTTTTCAAATATTTTAGTTTGACCGTGAGAATTTAATCCAGATAAAATAACAGCACTTTTTAACTGAGCCGAAACTCCAGCATTATAATTTATTCCAATAGGAATTTCAGATGATTGTAATGTTAAAGGAAAATTTAAATGATTTTTAGGAAAAAATTCTGCACCAAATCTATTCATAAGATTAATTAATTTTGACATATTTCTATTTTTTAAAGATTTATCACCAGTCATTTTGACTTTTATATTAGGAGTGGTAGATAAAATTCCTATCAACAGTCTGGCAAGTGTACCAGAGTTGCCGCAGTCTATTACTGTATTTTTTTTAGCTGCTAATGAACCTAATCCTTTACCATAAATTTTATAATTTCGATTGTTAATTTTTATGATTTTAATTCCTAGTTTTTTAAGAGAATTAATTGTTGACATTACATCTTCTGATTCTAGAACGTTTTTTACTTCAGAAACTCCCTCACTAATACTTCCAATTAAAAAAGACCTAATAGAAATAGATTTATCACTGTCAATAAAAATAGATTTTTTGTACGGTTTAATCTTATTTATAATTTTTATCGAATATTTTTTTTTAAGCATCTATATTTAAGAAGAGCTATATTGAGTTCCAAAATACAATTCTATTGCTTTCGAAGATTTTAAAATTTCTTGAGGAGTGCCTGAAGCAATTATGGATTGCTCTCCAAGCACATAGGCTCTATCTACTATGTCAAAAAGATTTCTGACCTGGTGATCCGTAATTAATATTGAACAACCCAATTCTTGAATTTTTAAAATATATTTTTGTATATCTTGAACCACTATAGGATCTAGTGCTGCCATTGGCTCATCAAGTAAGATTACGCTAGGTTTATGTACTAAAATCCTAGCCATCATCAATCTTCTCACTTCACCGCCACTTAAAACCGAGCTATGAATATTTCTTAAATGTTGTAAATTAAATTCATCAAGTAATTTTTCAGCCATTGAAGTTTGTTTTTCATAACCTTTAATTGCAAGTTGGCAAACTCCAAATAAATTATCATAGACAGACATACCAAAAACACTTCTTTGCTGACTTAAGTATCCAATACCACTCTCTGCTCTTTCGTGTATAGGTTTTTCTGAGATATCTACGTTCTTAATAAATATTTTCCCCGAGTCCGCTCGATGCTCTCCTATAATAGTACTATACAAAGTTGATTTTCCAGAACCATTTGGGCCGAGCAGCCCAACTATTTCACCAGGATACATCTCCATATTAATTTTTTTAAGTATGGGCCTACCCTCAAAAGATTTACTTAAATTGACTACCGAAAATATCGGCTTTGTCTTCTTAAATTTAATTATTCTAAAACCTTTTCTCATTGATCCCTAACCTTTATATTTACTCTCTCTTCACTAAACATTGATATATCTAAAGTCTTATTAATTATATTAAATTCTAAGTTATCAGCAATAATATCACCTTTTATACTCTCTCCTAATACATTTCCATATATACTTAAAAGATTTTTAGTATTTAAGTAGTCTAAATTATCTGCATACATAATAGCATCAAGGTATTTAGCAATTATATTATTTCTAAATTGCATATCATTTGTTTTATTGTTGTAAGTTCCATAATCACCTTCAACTTTTAGAGTAGTTCCATCTTTAAAATAAAAAATTGTATTCATTACTTCCATGTAAATTAACTCTGGTTTATCAGAGCTAAAATTAGCTTTTTCAGCTTTTATAACGTATCTATTTCCTTCCAAATCAATTCCTTTGTACTCAACATTTTCAAAAGTATTTGATTGTTTATCATCCTCATTTTGACTTTCTTCCTCAACCTGAAAATTAGGTTTAACCTCTGTTTTTTTTACGATTTTTTCTCCGTCTTCATTTACGTATGTAAAAAAAATAAGTGATATAGCTACAAAAAATATCAAAACTTGAATTGATAAAATTTTTCTTTTTCTATTCATTTTACGCCATATTGCAGCAAGGAGTGTATGTGAATTATACCTTTTAATTTTGCCTTTTTACCTTTTTTAATATCTCGATCCGATACAACTAAAAGACTTGTGATTTTTTTTTCATTCATAATTGATAGTGCTTTTGAAGCAGAATTATTCTCACCTATCATTTGGGGTTTATACGTCATAAATTTTTTAACTACTTCATTTTGATTGTAGTTTTGTATACTTCTTCTTGCATCTCCATCTGTAAGTATTCCTTTTATGTAGCCCTTTTCCAATATCACAACTAATCCTAATTTTTTTATATTAATTACTTTAGCAGCATTTTTAATACTTTCGTTTGATTTGATTGTAGGAATTTTTTTATCAGTTATCATTATGTCTTTTACTAAAAGTAAAGTTTGACCTATATTTCCACCCGGATGAAATATTTTGAACCTTTCTTTTGAAAAAGAAATTTTATTCATTAAAGCAACAGCAAGACAATCGCCGAATAAAAGAGTTATGCTTGTAGATGTTGTGGGAACCATACCAGTTGGGTCAGATTCTTTTACTTTTGGAAGCAATATAGAAATATCACTAGCCTTAAGAAGTAGACTATCTTTTTTCGAAGCTACTCCAATTATTTTTATATTAAATCTATTAGCATATTTTAACATATTAGTAATTTCCGCTGTATTTCCAGAGTAAGAAAACACTAGTAACACATCTCTTCTGTCTATTTGTCCGAGATCTCCGTGATTAGCCTCACCAGGATTTAAATAAAATGATGGTATACCTACAGATGAAAGAGTAGCAGAAACTTTCCTAGCAATTAAACCACTTTTACCAATTCCAGCTGTAACTACTTTGCCTTTACAATTTGAGATTAGATCTATTGAACTTAAAAAAGATTTATTAAAAATTTTATTTATTTTTTTTAGTTCTGAAATTTGAATAGAAGCAGCTTTTTTTGCAATCTTTATGTAATTTGTTTTATTCATTAATGCTCAAAAATGTCAAATTTAAAACCTGCATGATCCAATTCAATTCTTGTATCCAAGAAATGTATACATCTCTTAAACAAGTCCATTCTATTTTCACGTAGTAACATTTTTTCTAACTCATTTTTAATTTTATGTAAATAAATTACATCGTTTGCAGCGTATTCAAGTTGCTTTTCTGTTAAATCATTAATATCTCTGTTCCAGTCACTACTTCCTTGTCTTTTATCTAGATTTTTATTACAGAATTCTTGGACGAGATTTTTTAGGCCATGAGAGTCAGTATAAGTTCTTACACATTTACTTGCTATCTTAGTATCAAAAATATTCTTAACTTTACACTTCAAAAAATATTCTAAAGCACTTTTATCAAATCTTAAAAAATGACCTATTTTTAAAATTTTTTCATTTTCTAAAACTGACACCAAATTAGGAGATTTATAACTTTTTCTATCTGGTTGAATTATATATACATCTCCATTTTCTCCACAGATTTGAATTAAGCTCAATTTATCTCTCTCAGGAATTTGTAAGCCTGTAGCCTCAGTATCAATCGCGACGCTACCTTTGAAAGATTTTGCTATTTCAGGAGTTATGTCGTCTTGAATTTTATGTATTTTTACCATACCTATTCTAAGTACCATGAATAATTACCCAATAGCAACAATCCTTGGCGGAGGTGGATTCATAGGAAAATATTTAGTCAGAAATATGACTAAGAAAAACTATAGATGCATAATACCAACAAGAAATGCCTTTCAAAAAGGATATTTAAAGACCCAAGCACCTCCAGGAGCTATAGAGTTTATTGATTGGGAGCCAAAAAATTTTTTTAACATCGAAGAAGCTATCAGTAGGTCAGATGTAGTTATTAACTTAATTGGAATTCTTTATGAAACAAAAAAACAAAGTTTTAAAAATATTCATACTGACATTCCAGATATAGTTTCTAAAATATGTAAAAAATCGAATGTAAAAAAATTAATTCATGTAAGTGCCATTGGATCAAATATAAATTCAAAGTCACAATATCAAAAATCAAAATTTCTAGGAGAGACTAAGGCTTTAGAAAATTTTAAAAATACAATCATTGTTAGGCCTAGTGTTGTGTGTGGAACAGAAGATAATTTTACAAATCTTTTTTCTAAATTGAGTATTTTACCAGTGATACCTTTAGTGGGAATCAGTTACAAATTTCAACCTATATTAGTCACAGATGTTGCTGATGC
>MDTG01210507.1_pt1 | contig 15925 bp, 13 predicted proteins | sample 811421 | NCBI WGS metagenome assembly MDTG01 (sample SAMN05326645, study PRJNA326480) | marine metagenome | isolation source: seawater | place: Pacific Ocean: South East | collected 2011 | reverse complement strand
TTTTACCCGGGATTAGACTAGCGATGGACTCAATAAATTTAGCATAGATTAGCACCGGTAAGTATGGCACTTTAAGCTGCTTTAATTGATCGCCGTGTCGGTTAGAATAGGTTGCAACGATTGTCTTGAATGACTGAGCATCACCATTAGAAATGTTGTAAAATCGATGTAGTGCATCTGCTTTGGCTTCAATGGCGCAAGATACTGCGTCGAGGAAATTACCCAAACAGGTTACGTCGACCAGCGCATCACCTTTTCCGATGGTTATGTATCGCTTGGCCGAGATTAATCGTTCCAAGCGCGGAATCAGTGTCTCGTCACCCTTGCCAAATACGGCACGCGGCCTAAGCCCAATCCATTCTATATCTTGTTGAGACATGCAGAATAATTCGGCATCATACTTACTGGCACCGTAGTGATGCTTGGGCCGCATTGAGATGTGCGGTAGGTCATCAGGGTGTTTGATATCTGGTCTACCACCGTCAAATATAGAGGCAGATGATATGGCAATAATACGTTTTACTGAGCGGTATTTTGCCGCAATGAAGATATTCTTGGTCCCCTGTAGGTTGGTCTCAAAATACCGCCTCTTACTGCCGAAAGGGCTAGCAAAAGCGGCGCAATGAATCAAGACATCAATACCAATGATCGAATTTTCTATTGCGTTTACATCGAGAATGTCACATTTGCGCATCGCAAATCCTTCAGCTTCAAGGGCCTGAATTTTCGCCTCATTACGTCCTAGACCGAGAATTTCGTGGCCTTGTTCAGTCAAGTGTTGCATAACTGCCTTGCCCAGCGAACCAGTAGCACCTGAAACCGCTATTTTCATCCAATCACCTAGTCAACTCTCTTAGAAACTCGCCACCAGTAGGCGATTATCAACGTCGGCCATAGCAACCCAACTAACCATGCTAGCCAGACCGGTAACAATGTCGGACTATCAACTATTATCGGAATCTCGGTAAATGACTGAGTATTGTTGACATCGGTCCAAATCTGTAGCGTTTGATTACCGGCAAATGGGAACAAAACGCCCCCCTGCCATAATTGGTAGCCACCGGGATTAGCCAAATCCCCGACCATAGTGATATCTCCCTTGTCTGTTGGATAAATTAACTCAGTCCACACTTCGTCTATTTGGTCTGTTTCATTATCGTGTGCATATACCACAACTTGCGTTTCAGCAGACGCTTTTGGTGGCCAAATCATAAACTCAACCCAGAGGTAATTATCGTCGACATCAATCAAAAATCGTTTTGGAGCATCAAAGCCCTCCCCTTCCTCGGTAAAATGGATGGCGTGAGCACTAACTGTTGGAACTAATAGCAAAATACACACTCCAGCGACGATGCCTGTGCTGATTGCGGAGTTATTGTTCTTGCTTCCAGCGTGATCTTTAGACAATTTATGCACTGCGTCGATTATGTGAGGATTAAGCTGCCACACATAATACAGTATTACTATTGTCAAACCAACCGATATCAGAGTATTAGTTACACCAGCCTCTATTGGAATGTGCAGAATTAGATTCGGTAGCCATGCTGCATCCACGATGATAACCAACGCAATCATGGACCAAGGATTATCGAAAGAGGAGAAGCGATTTACAATCAATACACCAACAAACAGCAACCAAGGTAAACAATGGGCTGCCCAAACGGTGTTAGGAGAGCCCGGGCGATACACATGCTCGGGGCCCATCATCAAAGCTACTAATTCAGGAACTGAAACAAGGAGCAATAGTTGGGATGCTAACATCATGGCGGCTAACGCAATAACTCCTCGCTCGCCAACGATTGATTTAGTAAGTGGTAGCATAATCAGAAGCGTTCCACCAGCAAATACGAAGTGCGGTATTAGTTCAATTCCAAGTATTTCTATCATCCATACCCTTGGGTCTAAAAAATTAGCAAATGCAATGTGTAAGTGATAGACTAGAGCCCACATTGAGAACATAATCGAGCTCTTCAACACCACCTGATTGCTTGCTTTTTGTCGCAGTAAATAAATTGCCAAAATCACCGTTGCAAGCTCTACTATCATGCCTCCCGAGAATGTCCAAAGGTGGGGCGGCGTTATTATTGTGGTATCAACGCCGTAATTAGAATGCCACAAATCATCATACAATCCGCCAAGCAGTAAGGTCACCATGCCAGCGAAAATAATCCAAATAGGTATTGGCGCCGAGAAAAGCGAGAAATTATAGCCGCCCGCTTTGTTCTCACGGACAAAACTGAACCAGAAAATATAGCCACCAAGGAAAACCAGTGTTGGAATGATACCGGAAAATATCATCATATGTGGCGGTGTAAGTAATTTATCGCGTCCAATATCGGTATGCCATTGAATATCTATAGCTAAGCCAACTCGAGCGATAACGTGGTATGCAGAAAGAAACACAACAAATAGTGTCAGCAGATTTAATTCTCTGCGTTGCATTTTATCCGACCCTCACTCCCATGTTGCAATGACGATTTTTCCCGATTGGTCGATTACTTGGTGAGTATTAGTTGTTCCTGGTGAATATTGTAACAGGAATTCATGCATATGGCGTCCAGAAAGCCAATTCACGTCACCAACGAAATGCGAATCCGGAGTTTTTGTGGGTGATTTTACGACGGCGTGTTTCCCAATCACGTTTTTCGCCTTTTTTCCGTCATAGGTCATGTTAACGCAGGTTGACTCATCAAAGCCTTGTAAATCGTATATCGAATTTACCAAGCGCGGTCCATCACCATCCAATGACACAATCATAACGCACGATATCGGGGTATAGGGCCATGTGGATTGGGAGTTTGGACGCTCATCGCCCAGAGTCACCAGGCATAAACCGCCCGGCTTTATTCTAAGCATGTGTTTTGCTGCTTCCAAAACAACATATGGGCTACATGATCCATCGCTGATATCAAATGAGAAGCAGTGATTAGAATTTAGGGTCATTGGGGTGCACTTTAGTCCTAATGCGTCTTGGACGTGAGTCGCAAACGCTGGCTCTACTCTGAAATTTTTCCGATACACACCGCCGTGAATTATCACGCAGATATCATTTAGATTAATGTCACTCTCAGCGATTAATTTCTTACTCAGGTTAGTTATAGATTTAAGCAACCTGCTGCGGCCAATAGGCGCTGATTTCCAACCGTGAATCACGACCATTCTTCGATCCCCTCCGGCATCATCATGTGCATTGCAATCATTGCTAAGCCTGAACCAAATGAGATAAGCAGAGTTGATTCGCCAGATTTTAAATCCCCAGCTTGAACAGATTTTTCCAACAACATACAATGGCTGGTTGAACCGGTATTACCAATATCATGACTCTCGTTGTGGAAATTTTTCATTTTACCGAGGACTGACTCGGCGACTCTGCCGCCTTTACGCATGGATTTAGGGGAGGTGGGGTGTGAGTAAATATGCTCAATTTTTTGCCAGTCTAAATTCATATGTTTCACTGCGCGGCTAAGGAATACGCCCAAATTATCTAACACACCTTGTTGCAATTGTGATGCCTTGGTGCGCATAGACGGGCCAGCACGCTTCTTTGCGGCTTCACCGATGCACAAATTGGTATATTGAGCCAGCGTAAATGGTTCACTGAACATTAGTTGATCTGGCAATTGTGATCGACCAATCAAATATGCTGCTGAGCCGTCACCAACCGTTAACGACGCAATGGCCTGACTCTTCAACCAAAGATTGTTTGATTTTGCTTCATCGATAAGCGATGTAACATTCTCTCCTGAGACAATCAAGGCGTATTTGATGTCGCCCGATTTGATCATTGAATCGGCTAACATAATTGAGGTCAGCATACCGGAACAAGCGTTTGACATATCGAAACAGGTGGCATTTTCAATCCCTAATCGGCGAGCAATTAGACTGGCGAGACTTGGCGACAAGTGCATTTCTAGGTTTCCAGCTATTTTCCCCATGGCGCAATTAACAACTAGATCTATGTCCTGAACTTTTACTCCGCCTCGTGAAATGCATTTCTGAGCGGCCTTAACTGAAAGTTCTAGACTACCCTCCTCAAGTTTGCTCTTGCGATGACCCTCAAGTCCGGTCAATCTGTGCAAGTCGAGTTTTCCTGGCAGGTGGTTGATACTTGCATAATCATCAAGCGGGACGAATTCATCGGGAATGTAACTGGCAAATGACACAACTTTGCTGTGATAACTCCCTGAACCCATAAAAAATACCCCGCTTAAATTCATCCTGGCTCATATTGATTGATTACTATCAGTCATTTGTGGTAAATCTTAACACTATATTACTGACCCTTAGGCCAACCAACTACAGAACCTCCAACAACGGTGATACTATTGGTTTGCACCTCTTATGGTTTTTCCCGACAATAATCAATTCTGCATAGCAATCGTCTATATAGAGTGTTACTTATGTAAACCAAACTACGCCTCCAATGTGGAGATACATCTGTTACTGGTCAGTATGGCGGTTACCTTTGTTGCCGCCGGACTTACTGTCCCCGCTGGGTTTGGTTTGGCAACAATGTTAACGCCTGTTGTGCTAGTTTGGCTACCACCCCACGAAGCAGTAGCAGTTGTTGCTATTATCCATGGAGCGCACAATGCTTGGAAACTGAAATTACTACAATCAAGCGTGGATTATGACGCCGTACGGCGCTATGGTTGGGCACTGGTAGTCGGTGCAGTAATTGGTGCTTTACTACATTCTTACATCCCTTCAGATCCGCTACTGCTGATAGTAGGTTTAGCATTAGTAATCCTACCTATACTATCTGTTACTGAGCGATGGACCAATTTCAGACTACCTGAATCCGGAGACCGAGTTGGAGGATTTGGCTCAGGGTTTTTCGGTGGTTTAACAGGGCATCAAGGCGCGCTAAGGGCGATGTTTCTACAAAAACGATTGCCCAGTAAGATATCATATGCAGCAACTGCAAGCATACTGGCCTTAGCTGTTGACCTAACTCGGATACCCATTTATCTAGTTTTTGAGGGGCGCGTAATACTCGATGAGTATGTCATAATAATCGCGCTGGTGCTGTCCGCTGTTGCGGGAGTCAACTTGGGTAAGGTCTGGCTCACAAAATGGCAGCAATCAAACATTCGCAGTGGTATTTTAATCGCCATTGTTGCGAGCGGCATACTGTACATTGCTGAAGCAGGAAACAACTTGGGAATATGGTAAAGCTGTCAGAAAGTAGATTGCCACTCTTCAACGTCTTGCGAGGCTGCCCAATCTTCATCGGTGGTTTCACCACGAACTTTGAGTACTTCTCTCGCCAGTAACCAGTAAATCAGAGCAAGCGATCTGCGACCCTTATTATTGGCTGGCACAGCCACGTCGACATTACGCAAATTGTTATTTGCATCAACTATTCCAACAACTGGCAAGCCTGAGTTAACCGCTTCCTTGAGTGCTTGTTGGTCAGCAGCCGGATCGGTAACGAACAAAACATCTGGTTCAACATATGAACGAAGTGCTGGATTGGTTAGCGAGCCTGGAATGAAACGTCCAACAGCCGCATTTGCGCCAATTGCTTCGGCAAATAGTCTGGCAGGTCTTTGTCCATACTGTCGGGCTGAAACCACCATTATTCGCGGTGCGTCATACTTGTTGAGGAAAGTTGCAGTACTCCTTATTCTTGAGTCCGTGATGTTGACATTTAGCAAGTAAAGCCCGTCATCGCGAACGGTGTCAATGAATCTAGCCATATCGGCACTCTTCTGTTGAGTACCGATGTTGACGGCATTTTCTTCATAGGTTTCAAACGGCAATAGTAGGCTTGCTTCTTCAGACATGGAATGACCTCAGCATTCGCCCCACTTGACCCCCATATTAAACCGCTTCGCAACAAGACGAAATTTGATATTTGATAAATAAACAAAATTTTTGATGCAATTTGGCGAAGATTACAAGTTTCAGAACATGAAACAATGACCGCAGGGGAACAAGTCATGAACCAGGTTACTGCTGATTTTGATTTGTCAAGTGCGAAAAAAAATAAAGATGGTTTCTGGCGCGGTCACGGCAACACTGCGCTGAGGGTAAGTGCTAGTGATATCGAGCGACACTCATATTGCCCGCTATCATGGGAACTCGCAAAAAAAGGTAATAGCGGGCGAGGCGAAGCTATCGAATCGGGTAGAGTGAAGCATGCAAAAATCCATCATCGAGTTTCTGAATTCAAATCAAAGCAAGCACAATTTAGGCGTCAGATGATTATCTGGACTTGGTGGTTTACCGTCATTATTGCGATTGTTATTGACTCTGTAGCATTCATGATGATTGATGATGTTATGCTATATCCACAGGACGTGTCTAGATACTTAGCGATGTGGAGCCTTAGTGTTTTAATCGCAGGGATTATCGCTATCTACGTTCCATGGCGTAAGTGGTTTGGTGTTACTGGGAGCCTTAAACAAGAGAAGGCTAAATTTATTCAAGAAACTAAAATTATTCAGCCGGAGTGGGAGCCAGAAGGCTTCGAAGGAGGTTGGTTTGAGGCCGGTAAATTAGAGATCAGTCTACTGTTTGGTGCAATTCTTCTTGGCATCCACTCAATTGCTCTAAATGGTGCAGAAAATCGTCAGCAAGCCGGGTTCATTATGGTGATGTTAGCAATGTGCTGGACCCTCGCTGCGTCATGGCAATTACAGAGAGCGCTAATCTCTGAGAATGAATCTGAATTAGCACGTAAAGACGTTGACTTGGTAGAAGGTACTGAAGTCGCTTACTCTGACGATGAGGAATCTGCCGGACTGCTAGTCGACAAGTTAACCGGTATTCGCGGTAGGCCAGACCAAATCGTGGTCATTGACGGAGAGTTCATTCCGATAGAGCAGAAGACTGGTAGAGTACCCAAACGCCCTCACGATTCGCACCGTCATCAACTGTTAGCCTACATCCACCTCGTCGAGGTTAACACCAAACGTATAACTCCCTACGGCATACTGCGTTATGGTAATGAAAACATCCATCAAATAATGTGGGATGATGAGGCAAAGAATGAGTTGTATAGCGAAGTCCAAGAAATTCAGCGATTGATGGTCAATGGAGGGGCAAAACGCAATCATAAACGAGCGGGAAAGTGTCAAAATTGCTCTCGAAAATACGCTTGCCCCGAGTCGCTTGCGTAATCATGCGTCACATGGTGGCTCGATTGGATACTGTTGACAAACTCTGTGAACCGTAATCACAATGATGAAATTATCTTGAAAGGCGCCGATAGTATTCTCTCCCCATCCTCTGGCCTCAACATTTAGCATCCAATCACCGGATTCAAATTCTGGATCCGGCTCAAAGGTGTCCACCGTTGGAGTGACATCCTCACAGACATCTTGCAGCCAAAATGAGATCCCTGATGGAGTGGTCACTTCAGCCCTGACATAACGGAGTTCGCTGGTTAAGACATCATCAATACATGAAATTTGATCCGAGCCACTCATTCCTACCTTGAAGTAAATCTCAATTCTATCGACTGTTTCATCTACCGGGAATGAGGTTTGATTTACATAAGGTTGGACAGTAATTGTGGTGAAGGTATGAGCCATATCGACCTTATCAGGATATGAGACCTGGTAGACATCTTCACGCAGGCCTTCAATCGCTTCTCTAGCCTGTAGCAGGCCCAAACAGCCCGATAAACTGGACATCATCAATGTCATCAGAAGAAACACGACTAGGCTGTTTCTCATCATGCCTATGGGACAGACAACTTGGTTATCAAATAAGTGATTATTCGGGCGTTTATTTGAAGTGGAGGAATCTATCGCAGCCTGTCCGGATGACGCACATGGTGGCCGAGCAAAAGCAATGACGAACCCTATGAAAGCCGACGGACATCACTCAAATTCTGCACCACATACCGAGCACTGGGTTGCCATAACTGGAATTTCAGCACCGCAGGCGCCGCATTCGGCGGTTTTCTTGGTGGCCTGTCTTCGCTTGGGTTTTTGTCTTGTTGGAGAGATTTCATCAGCTTCCTCGGTTACTGACAACGGCTGTTCATCGTCCACAACGGTGAAGTCTGAACTGACCTCTTCAATTTCGTTACCAGCAATCGAAGAATCAGAGAGACCCATACCAATGTGCACCTCATCGCCTGGCATAACTCCGTCTTCACCAGTTATCTCGTATAGTCTACCTCTGATTCCAGCATCGCTAGCGGATAGCTCGGATTCATCGTCTTTGTGAGCAATGAGTTCGCCTTTTGCGGCGAGCATCTCATCAAGGCCGAGCGAACCATCTGCTAATTCTTTCAGTGTTTTTAATCTCGTTGTAACCTGTGATTCTAACTCTTCAATTTCTTCTGGCGTCAGTCCCTCAGTGTCAAATTCTTCGTCGTACATCTGCTCGATTTCAGCAATTTGGGCTTCGGCTGTTGCGAAGTTTTCGTCCCAATCATCTTCTAATTGTTCCTCATCATAACCGAATTCTTTCACCGTCTCTGCGAAATTTTCGGTGCCTGAAACAATCATATTCTCATCATCCTCTGGTAGAGCTATCTCTTGAACAACGACCGGTTTCTTGGTTCGTCGTTCACGTCGCTCAAAGAATGATGAGACATCTTGCTCAGCGCCGCAGTACGGACAATTATCCATCAAATCGGGGACCGATTCACCACATTCATGGCATTCATGGAATTGTTTCCTTGCCTTGGCTAGGTTGAAACCACAATGCGGACAACGATTTTCGTCACCCTCGAGTTCACCGTCACAAGCGGGACAATAGTCGAAAATATCACGCTCAACCTCCTCATCGGTTTGTCTAGTCAGCCAAATTGCGGCAACGAATATTGCGATTAGTATTGCCACACCTATGCCGATTAATGCTGCTGTCCCCATTCCTGACTGCTCACTATCAACGTCATTATTACTCGTCGATACCGTAGTTAATTTTCTGACATAGGTATTGGTTACCGCAGGGTCTGATGGGACCAGTTGAATAGTGGTTGACGGTGCTGATGCCGTGAAATCACATTCAATTGGAACTTTTTGCCCGATGGTTGATACATTAACCTTGATTGTTGCTAAATTAGTATTTTGGGCCCCGTCTTCACAGTAGATGTCTAGCTCGCCAAGTTCCTGACTGCTTAGATTGATAGCAAATGTGTATTGTTTGCCTTCAATCAGGGGCAGGTCGACTGGGTTTCTGTCACCATCTAATATTCTCAGACTCGACCCTGCCCAATTCAGCACCAATCCAGATTCAACTGTTATTGAATTTGACGCGACGTTATTGCTCAAATCTCGGTCGGTAGTGCCTAGAGACGGAATCCATTCCGCAGAGAATTGAGCTGTGTGCGACCCAGCCGCAGTATTAAGTTCAGCTGTCCAATAAAATGATTCACCAGCGTCTAAGGAAATAAATGATGAAGTAGCAATGACGCCTTCAAAAGTATATTCTAGATTACCTGTTACAGTTTCGCCACCTAGGTTTGTTATCGATACCCCCCAAGTCACCTTTTCTCCTGCCTGAACAATTGACGATGATGGTAAGGCGATAGCATCAACGAGAACATCTGGGGTTTGTAATATGATAAATATCGAGCTTAGGCGATCATTACTCGTGTCTTCTTGGGTAAAAGCGCCGTCAGTAAATGGATCAATAACCGCAGTTATTTGATAGCTACCCGGATTTAGAGTGCCGACTAAATCTTCAGCAAATGATGTTGACCAAGACTGTTGTGAGGTGGACTGGCCCACTACGGTGACCGTGAACGGCTGACTTACCAACATACCCGAGTCGTGGTTAATCTCTAACCACATGGTTACATCAGTCGTGCCTGACTCACCAACTCTGCCAATCACCCCGTCTACGGTCCAAGGACCGTTTGATGAACCGCTATTGGGAGTTATTGAAAGGTCGCCGATATGATACAAATCCATTCTCGGTTCGACCATTAAATTAACCTCAACCGACTTGCCTTGTTCCGATGCTTCGAGGACATCATCATTGAAATCGGGCGTGACATAGATACTGTAGCTACCAGTCTGAGGTGCGGTAAAAGTCGTATTGACCCATGATTCTTCACTTGCATTAAGTGACTTGGTTTGGAGGTATTGACTAGCAAGGCTACCCGGTAAGTTCACTTCGAGTTGTGAACTCGACGCAGTTTCGGACCCAGTATTCTTTACCAAACTAGAGAGTTGAATTGTATCCCCTGCATGAATCATCGACGACGGTGTTAGCTCAGTCTGAATTACCCGTAAGTTAGGTAGGCCAGTCACCTCAAATTCAATAAAAAATGACACCTCATTACCACTGTTTCGTGGATATTCAAAGGTAATCCACACCTTGTCGTCACTCTCTAGTAACCCATCCCAAGTTGCCTCAACCGTTTGCGATGAGTCGCCCTGTATATCGATTACATTCTCGACAAATTTATTCGCTGAGCTGTACTGATTTTTGTAGAACGCGTAGCCGACATTTAACGCTTCACCCTGCTGAGTATTAGACAAGGTCAGAAAAAAAGTGACTGAATCGCCAACATTCAGTCCAGTTGATGGAATCATAGCAACCTGGGTTTCGGATGCCTCGATTCCACCGCTGTCATACGCTGATACCCCCAGAGGTGTGGCAACCATAGTTGCCATAATCAGCGCCAAGATGAGCGCTCTAGTGCGTGCCATCGGATATGTCGACATGTGATGAGGCACTTGAACCCATCTCTAATCTAATCCTGATAACTACGCATTGCGCATCACCGTCACTCGGCGATACGTATTGATTTACCAATCATCAAAATGCACCAATATCAAGGGATGCATTCAAGTCTTGCGGCTAATGTGAACTCAACATGCGAGCAATCCACACAGCAGCATTAATGTGCCTAGTGGTGTTGATGGCTAGCATTCCACAAGATGTCAATAATATCAACAAACTCAGTGATGTTACTCAATCATCTGACTCTAACTCTGATATCTCGATAAGTTACTCAAACGGACCGGCTAGTGGTCAAATCCTGACAGGTGTTTATACGCTGTCATTTGCCCTCTCAGGTAGCAACACAGTTGATTCGCTAAATGTCGAAATCTCGACTGATAATACCAACTGGATTACTATTGGAACGCTATCTACGTCGCCTTGGGTGACATACCTAGATACGACCACCTTGTCTAATGGAACCTATCAACTCAAAGCCACTGCCTACGATTCCACCGCTGGGGAAGAAGTAGTTGCGTTGTCTCCTTCATTCTCGGTCGCCAATCAAGTTCCGGTGATTACTGAATTTAGTGTTAACAATATCGAATACGGTAGCGGCACCAGTGCCTCAGATAGAGCGTGGTTTTCGATAACAGCAGATGCTACACTAGAATTTGACTGGAGTGCAAGTGATGATGATTTGCTACGTGCCAGCCTAGCTAATGTCCCCGGTCCTGGGACACCAACAAATGATGGGCCATCAAACCTCAATTACGGCTGGGATTGGTCCACAGGAGGGTTTAGTGAAGGGACATGGAATCCAAGATTGACCGTCTATGACAACTCGGGATTGACTGCTACTCAAACCATGTTCATTGGCATTGACCGCACTGGTCCAACTATTGGCTCGGTGACAACCGGCTCAAGTTCAGGTTGGTCAACCTCCTCATCGGTCACTCTAACCGGGTTAATCAACTCCGTTGATGATGGTCTCGGGTGCGGGGTTGCGTATACTGAAATTAGCTTAGATCAGAACAGTTGGACACAAATATCCGTTGACACGCATACGCTGACTTTACCCGATGGTATCCACACCATCTCTCTAAGAGCAACAGATAATGTTGGTAATATTGGAACAACTAGCCAAATTACCCTTCAAGTTGATACCCAATCACCGCTTAGGGGTGACTGGTCGGTAGACGAATTAACAACTGCACTGGTTGGCACTGTCAACGTGCAATATTCTGCTACCGATCTTACCTCTGGAATAGATTTGACAAATTCATATATTGAATATGGATTCGATTCAAATGGTTTTGGACAGACACCGGACTTATCGGGAGCCTGGCAACCATCCCTAAGTTCCGGGCTAGATACCACTGTTGCACAGTCGAGTTGGGCGACCAAATCACGGCAATATTTGATGCTTCGAGCAACGGTTATTGATGTCGCAGGTAACAGCATACAAACCGATCCCGTGTTCTACCAAGTGTTACCAAGCATCGACTTCCAGTGGAACCTAACTGCAACTAATGTCGATAGACTAATTGTCAAACCTGGTGATAGCACTGGGAATATAACCGTGACTGGGCTTTTGGAAGTTAACGAAAATTATGGTGGCACGATTACCGTGCGATTAGAAGCGGCTCCGGCTGACCGTTCAGCCGAAGTGGCATGGACCATTATCGAATCTAGAACATTGGACGCAGGCTCAATGACTGATAAATCCGAGCTGCTGACATGGCAATATATCGTCCCAAGTGAAGGTCAATACGATCTAAAATTGGTAATCGACCCCACCGGTGTAATCGATGAATACGATGAAGGGAACAATGAAAATTACATGGTGGTAACTGGAGCGTCAGTGAGTAGCATAATTAATGCACCATCGTTCATGCCGCCACTCGGAGCAATAATCCTAGTTGGACTCATCATATCGCTTGTGCAACGCGATACAAGAGATTGAAAAGCAAGAAGACTCCGGCACTTCCATGCGACAGGGACTACCTCGTGTGCCAAAGGACAGAATTGCTGTCCTGATTGGTTCAAAAGGCGCTACTGTGAAGTCCATTCGGGAAGCCGCCGGTTGCGAAGACCTATTCATTAACTCTGAAACTGGCGATGTAGAGGTTCACTGGGGTGATGCCGGGTCATATGATCCCGTCAAGGCAATGAAACTTCCAGATGTGATCAAAGCCATTGGTCGCGGAATGGCACCCAAGGCCGCAATCAGACTCTTTGATGACCGGCATTTCTTCGAAATGGTTGACCTAAGGGACTTTGTTGGTAAAAGATCGAACCGGCAGCGACAAATTCGGTCTAGAATTATCGGTAGCCAAGGTAAAGTCCGTCGACTCATAGAAAACCTAACCGATACAGAGATTACTATCTATAAATCGACCGTCGTGATAATTGGTGAACAGGAAGGGTTGTTTGCAGCTCGTCAGGCCATTGAAATGTTAGCAGGTGGCTCAGAGCATGGTTCGGTTCTTGGATATTTGGAAAAAGACCGACGTCGCTCTAAGTTGTCCAGCCGTTCGCTGGAAACTATTGAATTAAAACAGCAAGACCCAACCAGTGGCGGTTTCGAAAATTTAGTTCCAGGGTTGTCTGAAGTCAGCGATCGACGTTCCAGACGAATGCGAGCCAGTCAAGTGGATCCACAAGACGAGGCAGCGGTTGCTGAAATGATGCAACTCTCTGACGATGAAAACGTTGTTTGGGGAGAAGAGTAATTCAGTCGACTTCCGTAATATGACTCAAATCCATGTTCAACACTTCATACATCGCCTCGGCTAATTCTACTTCGATGGAATTTTTATTGGCCCATTCCACCAACCTAGTAACGTCTCTGATTAGAAATTCCTGAGCTTTTGGATGTGATTTGATAACCGCTTGGCCGACATCAATCACAACTGGCCCATTAGGGCTCCACAGAATATTAAACGGCGAAAAATCACCGTGTACGAGATTGGCTTTCTGCCATGATACTGCTAAGAATTCCAGTAACTCATCGTATACTTCTTGGGGATTTTCAACCAGGACCTCTCTTAGTTTAGGATATGGTGAGGTTTCGTCACCAAGATATTCCATAACCAGGACGTTCTTGTTGATACCGAGTGGTTGCGGCACAGTTAATCCCCACTTTGCTAGTCGCGATAAGTTCCGTTGTTCTTTGCGCACCCAGATATCAACTAAATCCCGATGGCGTCGACGTAATCCGCCAAATCTTTGGTCACCCTCGATATACTGCATGAGGTTTTTGAACACCGCATTTGAAGTATGAAAAATCTTGATGGCAATTGGTTTCCCTTGAGGATCGGTGCCGTGGAAGACATGAGCTTCTTTACCCCTTGCGACAGGGAAATCAACTGTATCAATTACTTCGTTTTTCATTAACTTATACAGCGACATCAGGGTTAACCGATCGAATACTTGATCGAATACTCGTCTATCTACCCACTCGAACGGCCCCTTGCCCATTGCGCCCTGAATTTTATTCTCAATATCGCGAAATATTGATTTGTAGCGCTTCTCCTTCATCCAGTCATATTTTCCTGAAGAGTTCTCTAATGATCCAACAAAATCTCGTGCATCAATTTCGTCTTGATGTAGGTGTTTAGATTTCCCGCGTTTGGACTTTTTTCGACGATTACGATTCTTGTTGATAGCAAGTTCGTCCCAGTCGTTACCTCGGTCTTTCAATCGACCACCTCTGACATTAATCTAACCAAACAATGAGTCGATGTCAACGTCGTCATCATCATCGCCATCATTGTCATCAGCCTCTGGGTATTCCTCCACGGGAACGAACTCTTCCACGGCTTCCTCAGCGGTTTCTTCTACCGTTTCTGGCTCATTATCATCTGAGGAAGCAAACATATCGTCAACTTCATCATCGTCATTGCTGGCAAACATATCGTCGACTTCATCGTCATTATCGCCGTCGTCACTAAACATGTCATCGACATCATCCGACTCTTCTTCAACAACGCCAAAGATGTCATCATGTTCATCATCATCATCGTGAGTTACGTTCATGCCAAAGACATCAACATCGTCAGGCAGGACACCTTTTCTTGACAAATACATTGATTGAGTCTTGGTGTATCGATGCTTGACATCAGCTTTTGAATCTTGAAAATCCCACGGCCAAACGATGATCAAATCGCCCTCTCTAACCCATTGACGACGACGCATTTTTCCTGGAATCCTAGCGAGTCTGGTTTCTCCATCCTCGCATAGTACTGAGACTCTCCTGCCACCCAGAATCTGGTCGGCTAGAGCAAACATCTCGTTGATTCTGCGATTGGGCATTTTGACACGAATCTTTGCTGAGGAGCCGTCCTCTGGGTTCTCTAGACGAGCTAGTTCTTCCTCGTCAACCTTCTCTTCGTGTCTTCTACCCATTGAGGCTCACTATTGCGGCCTACTTGACATCCCTTATTGAATTCACTAGTAGTTAAGGGCCTAATCCCAGTCATAATTGAGGCTTTGAGCAGCAACTTCACAGATTTCGAGTAACTTGTCACCTGCGACTCCCAAAAACAGGGTAGCCATTAAACACGCTAACACGGCGAATCTAACCTGCCAGCCTGTTGGCAATGGTCCGGTTCGACCCTCCTCTGCTTCATCAAAGAACATCACAACACCTATTCTCAAATAGTAATACATCGAAATTGCCGAGTTTATTACCATAGCAAAGGCGAGCCACCAAACCCAGTGGACATCTGACAATCCGAGGTCACCACCGGCCATTATCTCCGCCCCAATCTCACCAACCGCAACTTTGACAATTCCCATAATCACCAGTAACTTAGAAACAAACCCAGCCAGAGGTGGCACTCCTGCTAAGGATATCATGAAGATGAACATGGCAACAGCAAGGAAGGGTTCCCGCTTGGCCAAGCCACCAAGGGATGAGAGACGTGATGCGTCCCCATCTGATTCAAGAATTGATAGAACCAAAAACGCACCAAGTTTGAATGCCACTAACACAATCAAGTGGAATATCAAGGCCGTGAGGACCGCAACCGCTGCCTCGCCACCATCACCCGCTAGCGATGCATCCCAATTCCACGCTCCAATGGCGGTAATCGCAGCCAGCATGTAGCCGGCGTGAGCAACGGAAGAGTAAGCCAGCATCCGCTTAGGGTTTTTGCTACCCAGAGCCGCAATGTTGCCCCAAGTCATTGTTACTATCGATAGCACTCCTAACAGGGTCAGCCACACTGTGCCATCTTCAGATGCTTCTGGCGAAGCAACAATGAGTAGCATCCTGAGCAAGCCA
>MDTG01004084.1_pt1 | contig 15925 bp, 8 predicted proteins | sample 811421 | NCBI WGS metagenome assembly MDTG01 (sample SAMN05326645, study PRJNA326480) | marine metagenome | isolation source: seawater | place: Pacific Ocean: South East | collected 2011 | reverse complement strand
GCCAGCGTGCAGGGCTCCCCCGCGCGCAGGGCCCGGTCGCTCGGCTCGTCGGCCGCGGGGGCGCCGAGCTGAACCAGGGCCGCGCTGGCAGCCGCCCGCGCGCTGGCCTCGACCCCGGGCTGGGCGCTCGCCGGACCGACGCGCTCGAGCTCGAGGGGCCGACCCGGCGTCCACTCGCCCGAGCCTCGCAAGGCGCTGGCCTCGGGAGCCAAGAGTCCCTCGTCCCCGGGCGCAGGCAAGCTCGGGTCGACCCAGAGCTGCCGCTCCCCGCAGCGCACGCGGACCCGGTGTTCGCCGGCGGCTCCCTCGCGCAGCACGAGCTCGACGCGCTCGGGTCCGTGGGGGACGAGCGCGCCGTCGAGCAGGAGCAGGAGGGGAGAGCGAACGCGGATCACGCTTGCGACGTTACCCGACGGGGTGCGCAGGGCTTAGGTCCGCCGTGTGTCAAGTTCCCGGCTGGTCAGGCGCTCCCCCGCTCAGCCGCTCGCTGATCCGCTGGATCAGGACGTAGAAGGCCGGCACGAAGAACACGGCCAGGAAGGTCGAGGCCAGCATTCCGCCGATCACGCCGGTGCCGATCGAGCGCCGCCCGCCGGCGCCCGCGCCCTGCGCGATCGCGAGCGGCACCACGCCGAGCACGAAGGCCAGCGAGGTCATCACGATCGGGCGGAAGCGGAGGCGGGCCGCCTGGATCGCGGCGTCGACGACCGCCACGCCCTGGGCGCGCAGCTCGGCGCAGAACTCCACGATCAGGATCGCGTTCTTGGCCGCCAGCCCGACCAGGACCAGCAGGCCGACCTGGAAGTAGATGTCCTGGGCGTAGCCGCGCGCCAGGACCGCGGCCAGCGCGCCCAGGATCGCGATCGGGATCCCCAGCAGGACCGCCAGGGGCAGCGACCAGCGCTCGTACTGCGCGGCCAGGATCAGGAACACGATCAAGAGCCCGAAGCCGAGCACGATCGGCGCCTGGTTGCCCGCCTTGATCTCCTGGTACGAGGCGCCGCTGAACTCGATCGCGTAGCCCTGGGGCAGGGTCTCGCTCGCGACCTCTTGGACCAGCTCGATCGCCGCGCCGCTGGACATGCCCTCGGCGGGGGCGCCGGTCACCTCGACGGCGGGGTAGCCGTTGAAGCGCGGCAGGAGGTTGGGCCCGACCCGCAGCTCGGGGGTCAGGATCGCTGAGAGGGGGACCATGCTGCCCACGTCCGAGCGGGCGTAGATCCGCCCCACGTCGCGCGGGCTGGTGCGGAAGCGCGGCTCGGCCTGGGCCATGACCCGCCAGATTCGCCCGAAGCGGTTGAAGTCGTTCACGTAGAGCGAGCCGTAGTAGGCCTGCAGGGGCTCGAACACCGAGGCCAGCTGGACGCCGAGGATCTGCGCCTTCTCGCGGTCGAGGTCGAGGAACATCTGCGGCGAGGCGACGCGCATCGTCGAGTTCAGGCCCAAGAGGCCGCGCTTGGTCAGCTCGGCCTGGAAGGCCTGCACCGCCTGCGCCAGCTCGGTCGGCGTCCCGCCGCCGCGCTGCTCGACCTGGACGGTGAAGCCAGCGCGCTGGCCCAGCCCGCGGATCGGCGGCGGGTTGATCGTGAGCACCAGGCCGTCGTCCACGATCCCGAACAGGGCCTTGCCCGCCGCGATCACGTCGCTGGCGGCCATGCCCGGGCCCTTGCGCGCGGAGAAGGGCTTGAGCGGGAGGAACATCACCCCCGCGTTGGAGCTGGCCGCGCCGCCGGCCAAGATGTCGTAGCCGCCCAGGGTGACCACGTTCCCGACCGCGGGGTGCTTGCTGTAGAACTCCTCGGCCTTGGCCAGCACGGCCTGGGTCCGGTCGAGGGAGGCGCCGTCGGGGAGCAGCACGACGCCGATCGCGTAGCCCTGGTCCTCCGTCGGGAGGAAGCCGCCGGGCACCGCCTGCTGCAGGCGCCAGGTGCCCCAGCAGAGCGCTCCGAACAGGACCAGCGTGACCGCCAGCAGCTTGATCCCGGTCCGCACGCCCGCCACGTAGCCCTCGGTCAGCCAGCCGAAGGCGCGGTCGAAGCCGCGGAAGAGCACGTTCTTCTCCCCGTGGCTGGGCCTGAGCAGCAGCCGGCAGAGAGCGGGGCTGAGCGTGAGGGCCACGAAGCCCGAGATCCCGACCGAGACCGCGATCGTGATCGCGAACTGCCGGTAGAGCTGGCCCGTCAGGCCGCCCAGGAAGGCGACCGGCACGAACACCGCCGAGAGCACGAGCACGATCGCGATCACGGGGCCGGTCACCTGCTCCATGGCCTTGATCGTGGCTTCGGCGACCGCCAGGCCCTCCTCGTGCATCAGGCGCTCGACGTTCTCGACCACGATGATCGCGTCGTCGACCACGATCCCGATCGCGAGCACCAGCCCGAACAGGGTCAGGGCGTTGATCGAGAAGCCCAGCGCCAGCATGCCCGCGAAGGTGCCGATCACGGCCACGGGCACGGCCAGGAGCGGGATCAAGGTCGCGCGCCAGGACTGGAGGAACACGAACACGATCAGGATCACGAGCACCACCGCCTCGAGCAGGGTGGTCACGACCTCGCTGACCGAGTCGCGCACGAAGAGGGTCGTGTCGTAGGGGATCCGCCAGCTCATGCCCTCGGGGAAGCCCGCCTGCGAGCGGGCCATCTCGGCCCGGACCCCGTCCATGGTCTCGAGCGCGTTGGCGCCGGTCTGGAGCGTGATCAGCATCAGCGTCGTCGGCTCGCCGTTGAGCCGCCCGAGCAGGTTGTAGCCCTGCGCGCCGAGCTCGACCCGCGCCACGTCCCCGAGGCGCAGGCGCGCGCCGTTGGGCTCGGCCCGCAGCACGATCTGCTCGAACTGCTCGGGCGTCTCGAGCCGGCCGCGCGTCAGCAGCGGCAGTCGCAGCTCGACCTTGCCCTCGACGGGCCGCTGACCCAGCGCGCCGGCGGGGAACACGGCGTTCTGGTCGCGCAGCTTGCGCGTCACGTCGCTGACCGTCAGCCCGCGCGCGGTCAGCTTGTCGGGGTCGAGCCAGATCCGCATCGCGTAGTCGCGCGAGCCGAACACGGTCGCGTCGCCGACCCCGTCGACCCGCTTCAGCCGGTCGACCATGTTGATCTTGGCGTAGTTGGCCAGGAACACGTCGTCGTGGCGCTGGTCCGTCGACTCGAGCGCGACCACGCCCAGGATGTTGCTCGAGACCTTGACGACCGAGATCCCCTGGCGGACGACCTCCTGGGGGAGCGTGGGCTCGGCGATCGAGAGCCGGTTCTGGACCTCGATCGCGGCCAGGTCCTGGTCGGTGCCGATCTCGAAGGTGACGGTGATCTTGCAGGACCCGTCGTTGCTGTTCATCGACTGGTAGTAGAGGAGGCCCTCGGCCCCGGCGAGCTGCTGCTCGATCGGCGTCGCGACCGACTCGGCCACGGTCTGGGCGTCGGCGCCGGGGTAGCTGGCGCGGATCTCCACGGTGGGCGGCGTGATCTCCGGGTAGCGGTCGATCGGCAGGATCGCGATCGAGACCGCCCCCGCGATCACGAAGAGCAGCGAGGCCACGACGGAGAGGATCGGGCGCTGAATGAAGAAGCGCGAGATCACCGCGCGCTCCCGCTCTGGACCGGCGCCGCCCCAGCCGGGGCCGCCGCTCCAGCCTCCGCCGGCGCCTCGCTCGGGGCGACCTTGGCGCCGGGGCGGAGGGTCATCAGCCGGTTGGTGATCACGCGCTCGCCGGGCTCGAGGCCCTGGGTCACGACCCACTCGCCCTCGCCGAGCCAGTCGGCGAGCTGCACCTCACGGACCTCCACGGTCGAGTCCTTGCCGACGACGTAGACGCTGGCCCCGGTCGGCGAGTGGAGCACCGCGCGCTGCGGGACGCGCAGCACCCCGAGCCGGACCAGGCCCTTGACGGTCACGGTCACGAACTGACCCGGCCGCAGGGTGTGACCCGGGTTGGGGACCACCCCCCGGAAGGTCCGGGTCGCGGTCGCCGCGTTCAGCTCGGGGTCGCTGTAGTCGACGCGCCCCTCGTGGGGGTGCGCGCGTCCGTCGGAGAGGCTGACGCCGAGCCGGAGCTGGTCGTAGTCGGGCATTCTCAGCTTGCCCGCGGCGGCCAGGGACTCGAGCTCGAGCATGATCTGCTCGGTGACCGAGAAGTGGACGTGGATCGGGTCGACCTGACGCACGACCGCCAGCAGGTCGCTCGCGGTCACGTAGGAGCCGGCGTCGACCTCGGCCTCGCCGATCCGCCCCGCGATCGGGGAGTCGATCGCGGCGTAGTCGAGGTCGAGCTCGGTGGCCTCGATCTCGGCCTGGTGCAGCGCGACCTCCGCGGCGGCCACCAGCTGCTCCTTCTCCCACTCCTCGACCTCGCCGGTCGTGACGGCGCGCTTGGCGCTCAGCTCGCGAAAGCGCTCGAGCTGCTTGCTGGCGCGGTCGCGCTGCGCCTCGGCCCCAGCCAGGCGCGCGCGGTGCACGGCCAGCTCGCGCTGGAAGGGGCGAGGGTCGATCTGGAACAGGAGCTGACCCGCCGCGACCACGCCGCCCTCGGTGAAGCCGCGCTCCTGCAGGTAGCCGGCGACCCGCGAGCGGACCTGGACCACGTGCGAGGCGTTGGTGCGGGCCAGGACGCTCGGCTCGTAGGGCACGTCCTCGGGGCGCAGGGTCCGCACCAGCACGGGCATCGCGGGCGCCTCCGCGGCTCCGCCGGCCGCCTGCCCAGCGGGCTTCTCGTCGCCGCTCTTGGCGTAGACGCCCAGGGCGGCCCCGGTGCCGAGGAGGAGCAGGACGGCGGCGAGGCGGGTCGCGCGGCCGCCGCCCCGCGAGGGGGCCTGGCTCGGCGAGTCGGGGGGGCTCGCCTCGGGCGTGGCCGGTGCCTCGGAGGGGGTGGCGGTGGGGTGCGACTCGGTGCTCATGCGGAGGGGCTCCAGCGAAGCAGGGGAGGGGTGGGGAGAGGCGGAGTCCTGGTGGCTCACGGGGTCCGGCCCGCCAGCTCGAGGGCTGGCGCGGAGCGGCGGAAGTCGCCCGCGGCGAGGCGGATCCGCAGCGCGGCGAGCTTGCGCCCCAGGCGGGCCCGCTCGAGGTTGCGGCCCGCGTCCTCGCGGGTTCGGCGCGCGTCGAGGACCTCGAGGTTGGTCGCGTCACCGCTGGTCTGGCGGCTCTCGATCACTTCATAGGCCGCGGCGGCGGCCTCGGCGCGCGCCCGAAAGGAGAACAGGGCCCGGTCGAGGGAGCGGAAGGCCAAGGCGGCCTCCTCGACCTCGACCTCGACCGCGCGCTCGAGCTCGCGCAGCTCGAGCTGGCGGGCTCGGATCGCTGCCGCCGCGCGCGCCACGCGGGCCTCGCGCCCGCCGCCGTCGAACACGGTCCAGCTGAGGTCGATCCCGAGCGTCCAGTCCAGCTGGCGGTTGAAGCCCTCCTCGGACTCGGTCAGGTGGTCGAACACGAGGTCCACCCGCGGCAGGTAGGCGCTCAGGGCTTGGTCCTTGCTCGCCTCGGCCTCCGCGATCGCGGTCCGGGCCGCGGCGAGGTCGTAGCGCTGGGCCAGGGCCCGGTCGACCAGGCGCGGGAGGGCGTCGGGGCTGGCGCTGACCTGGTAGGTGTCCCGCAGGGGCGGCAGGGTCTGGCGACCGAGCTTGGAGCGCAGGCGCGCCTTGGCGCGGTCGCGCTCGGCGGCGGTCTGAATCCGGCGCGCCTCGGCCTCGGCCAGGCTGGCCTTCGCCAGCAGGACCGAGTCCTCCCGGGCCAGGCCCAGCTCGGCCCGCGCCTCGAGCACCCGCACCGACTCCTGCGCGCTGGCGGCCGTGGCCGCGATCGCGACCAGGTCGGCCTCGAGGCTGAGGATCTCGTAGAAGTCGCTCGCCACGCCGAAGAGCACCTGGTCGCGCTCGGCGCGCAGGTTGAGCGCCTCGATCTGGCGGGTCTCGGCGAGCACCGAGAGGCGCGGCAGGATCGTGGGGTCGAACACCGCCTGGCGCACGCGCACGCCGTAGCTGGTCCGCTCGCTCGGCTGGAAGGAGCCGCCGCCGCCCAGCGCGATCGAGTTGCTGTCCTTGGTGTGGCGCCCGTAGAGAGCGACCTGGGGCAGCACCGTCGCGATCGCCTCGCGGCGCTGCATGTCGACGTCGAACACCCGCTCGGCCCGCAGCCCGAGCCGCTCCGAGGTCGCGAGCGCGAGCCGGAAGCAGTCGCTCAAGGTCAGGCCCGCGTCCCCCTGCTCGGCGCGGAGCGCCTTGGCCTCCCGCTCGAGGCGCTGGCCGAGGGCCGCGGCCGCCTCGGGCTCTCGCTCTTCGCCGCCGAGGTCGCTCGCGACCTCGGCCTGGCGAACCTCGCGGCTGGCCTCGGCGGTGTAGGCCGCGCAGCCGCTCGCGAGCAGGGTCGTCAGCAGAAGGGTAGGTCTCATGCGCGCAGGCCTCCGGAGAAGATCGCGGCGAAGGTGCGGATCAGCTCGGGCTCGTCGCCGGGGAGCCAGCGCCCGCGGTCGAAGACGTGCAGCCCGATGGCGTAGTGCCAGGTCATGCTCAGGAAGGAGGCCGCGCACATGCGGGGGTCGAGGTCGTCTCGCAGCTCGCCGAGGTCGCGCCGACGAGAGAAGTAGCCCGCCAGCGCCCCGAGGGACTGGCCAGCGCGCACGTCGAGGAAGAGGGCGGCGACCTCGCTCTGATCCAGCTCGCTGTGGTAGAGCAGGCGGACGAAGTCGGGCTCGCCCTTGGTCTGGGCGAAGATCCGCTCGGCGATGTCGGTCAGGACCGCCTCGAGCTCGCGCGGGTCCTCGGCGTCGAGCTCGAGCGGGTCCCAGGAGCGGAGCATCGCCTCGACGATGGCCTGGTAGAGCCCCTGCTTGTTCTTGAACAGCTTGTAGATCAGCGCCTCGCTGACCCCGCACTCCTTGGCCAGCGCGGCGCTGGTCGTGCCCGCGAAGCCTCGCCGGGCGAAGAGGCAAGCCGCCTTGCACACGATGTGGGCCTTCCGCTCTTCTGCGCTCATCAGGCAGCGCTTGTTCTTCTCACCGACCATGAGTCGCCTCCCCAGGCGAGAGTGAGCGCTCACTCACTCAATAGTGTGTGAGTATTCACCCACCGGGAGTCGCCGCAACGATGCGGGCGATTTCGCGCTAAGTCACTGAGATCTCGTGCCCCGCCCCCTGCCAGCGCAGCGACACCAAGGAGCTGTCGCAGTCAGCGACAGCTCCCTCTCCAATCGATCCTGAACGGAGAAAACTGGAAAACTCGAAGAGGGCAGCTCCGCTGAGCAGTCACCGCGCTCTCCAGTTTTCGAGTTTTCTCCGTTCAATCCAAGAAGCGCGAAGGTCCTGCCGCTCTCAGCGACAGCTTCCTTCTTGTTCGAGCTCCGGAACGCAAAGGAGCCGTCGCCCCAGCGACGGCTCCTCGCACTCCAGTCCGCGAGCGCTTCCTACTCGGCGTAGGCGTCCATGGACGGGCAGCTGCACACCAGGTGGCGGTCGCCGAAGGCGTTGTCGATCCGCCCCACCACCGGCCAGAACTTGTGCTCGCGCAGCCAGGGCGCGGGATAGGCCGCCTGCTCGCGGCTGTAGGGGTGGGTCCACTCCCCGACCAGGAGGTCCTGCGCGGTGTGCGGCGCGTGCTTGAGCGGGTTGTCGTCCTGGGGCAGCTCGCCCGCCTCGACGGCGCGGATCTCCTCGCGGATCGCGATCATGGCGTCGCAGAAGCGGTCGAGCTCCTCCTTGGACTCGCTCTCGGTCGGCTCGACCATCAGGGTCCCCGCCACCGGCCAGGACATGGTCGGGGCGTGGAAGCCGAAGTCCATCAGCCGCTTGGCCACATCGTCGACCGTGATCCCCGCGCTCTTCTGGAGCGGGCGCAGGTCGAGGATGCACTCGTGGGCGACCCGATCCGCGTTGCCCCGGTAGAGGACCGGGTAGTGCGGCGCGAGACGCGCGGCGATGTAGTTGGCGTTGAGGATCGCGAGCTCCGTCGCGCGGGTCAGGCCGCGCGGGCCCATCAGCGCGATGAACGCGTAGCTGATCGGCAAGATGCTCGGGCTCCCCCAGGGCGCCGCCGAGACGGCCCCGATCGCCTGCTCGCCGCCGCACTCCACGACCGCGTGGCCGGGCAGGAAGGGCGCGAGGTGCTCGCCCACGCAGATCGGGCCCATGCCCGGGCCGCCGCCGCCGTGCGGAATGCAGAAGGTCTTGTGCAGGTTGAGGTGGATCACGTCGGCGCCGAACTCGCCGGGCCGGCTCAGGCCGACCAGCGCGTTCATGTTGGCGCCGTCGAGGTAGACCTGCCCGCCGAACTCGTGCACGACCGAGCACACCTCGCGGATCGTCTCCTCGAACACGCCGTGGGTGCTGGGGTAGGTGACCATCAGCGCCGAGAGGCTGTCCTTGTGCTCGGCCGCCTTGGCGCGCAGGTCGGCGACGTCGATGTTCCCCTCGTCGTCGCAGGCGATCGGGACGACCTTCATGCCGGCCAGCACGGCGCTCGCGGGGTTGGTCCCGTGGGCCGAGGTCGGGATCAGGCAAATGTGGCGCTGCCCCTCGCCGCGGGCCTGGTGGTAGGCCCGGATCGTGAGCAGACCCGCGTACTCGCCCTGCGAGCCCGCGTTGGGCTGGAGCGAGACGCCCTTGAAGCCGGTGATCTCCGCCAGCCAGCGCTCGAGGCGCGCGAAGAGCTCCTGGTAGCCCGCGGCCTGCTCGAGGGGCACGAAGGGGTGAATCCCGCCGAAGCCCTCCCAGGTGACGGGGATCATCTCGACGGTCGCGTTGAGCTTCATCGTGCAGGACCCGAGCGGGATCATGCTCGTGGTCAGCGAGAGGTCGCGCGACTCGAGCCGCTTGATGTAGCGCAGCAGCTCGGTCTCGCTGTGGTAGCGGCTGAAGACCTCGTGCTCCATGAAGGCGCTCTCGCGCGCGAAGGGCGCCGGGATCGCCTCGGGCTCACGGGCCGCGGCGTCGGCCGCCAGGCTCCCGCCGAAGCTCTCCACGATCGCGACCAGGTCCTGGGGGCGCGCCGTCTCGTCGAGGCTGATCCCCACGTCCCCGTCGCCGAGGTCGCGCAGGTTGATCCGCCGCGCGCGCGCGGCCTCGAGCACCTGCGCCGCCGTGGTCCCGCTGGGCGGGGTCACGCGCAGGGTGTCGAACCAGGGCCCCTCGCCCAGGGCGCAGCCCGCCGCGGCCAGCGCGTCGGCCAGCTGGGTCGTCAGCGCCCGGATCCGCCGCGCGATCCGCTTCAGCCCGTCGGGGCCGTGGTAGACGGCATACATGGACGAGATCACGGCCAGGAGCACCTGCGCCGTGCAAATGTTGCTGGTCGCGCGTTCGCGGCGAATGTGCTGCTCGCGGGTCTGAAGCGCGAGGCGCAGGGCCGGCCGCCCCTGCACGTCCTGGCTGACGCCGACCACGCGGCCGGGCATGTTGCGGCGGTGCTTGGCGGCGGTCGCGAGGAAGCCCGCGTGGGGACCGCCGTAGCCGAGCGGGACGCCCAGCCGCTGCGCGCTGCCGACGACCACGTCGGCGCCCCACTCGCCCGGCGGGCGGAGCAGGGTCAGCGCGAGCAGGTCGCTCGCGACGACGACCATCGCCTTGGCCTCGTGGGCGCGCTGGACGAAGGCCTCGTAGTCGACGATCCGCCCGTCGCTGCCGGGGTATTGGAGCAGCGCGGCGAAGGCCTCGCCGAAGTCACAGCTGCCGGGCTCGCCGACCACGACCTCGATCCCGAGCGGCTCGGCGCGGGTCTTCACGACCGCGATCGTCTGCGGGTGGCAGTCGGCGGCCACGAAGAAGATCCGCTTCTTGGAGCGCCCTGCCCGCAGGCAGAGGGTCATGGCCTCGGCCGCCGCGGTGCCCTCGTCCAGGAGCGAAGAGTTGCTGACCTCCATCCCGGTCAAGTCCATGACCAGGGTCTGGAAGTTGAGCAGCGCCTCGAGGCGCCCCTGGGCGATCTCGGCCTGGTAGGGCGTGTATTGGGTGTACCAGCCGGGGTTCTCGAGCACGTTGCGCTGGACCACCGGCGGCGTGATCGTGCCGTAGTAGCCCATCCCAATGAAGGAGCGGAACACCTCGTTGCGGCCGGCCAGGTCGGCCAGGTCCTCGAGGCAGGCCCGCTCGCTGGGGAAGGCCGCCGGCAGGTCGAGGGGACGCTCGCTGCGAATCGTGGCCGGCACGGCCTGGTCGATCAGCGCCTCGAGGGAGTCCAGCCCCAGCTCGGCGAGCATCGCGGCCGCGTCCGCGGGGCGGGGCCCCACGTGGCGATCGACGAAGGCGTCGGTGGGCTCGGTCGGACCCGCGGGCGGCGCCCAGCGGTCCGGAGTCGTGTCCGTCGTGGTGTCGGTCATGGGTGCCTTCCCGCGGGCGCGCGGCCCGCGCGTCCAGGGCCGGCGGCAGCCCTGAAAGGATGGGAACGACGAATGTCTGACAGCGAACTCTCGCACTCGAGGGAAAACTGCGGTCGAGGCGCTCGAGAGTCGTGCCTCTGAAGATACGACGTTAGGCGATTGGGTGCGTTCAAAGTGTCCAGGACCTCTCGTCCAGCGAGCCCCGCAGCACACGATCGCCGAGTCGTAGCTGGGCCCAAAGACGGGGGGGCTGGGGGGCGCAGCCCCCCAGGATTACCCGCAGTGAGCCTCGTAGGCGGCCTCGTCCAGGAGGGCGCCATGCTGGCTGGCGTCGCTGGGCTTGATCTTGATCATCCAGCCCTCGCCCTGAGGCGAGGCGTTGATCGCGGGGAGCTCGTCCTCGCTGGTGAAGCGCTCGTTGATCTCCTCGACCGTCCCGCTGACGGGGGCGAAGAGCTCCGAGGTCGCCTTGACCGAGTCGATCTCGCCGAAGACCTGGCCCTGCTCGACCGTGTCGCCCGCGGCGACGCGGTAGTCGAGGAAGGTGAGGTCGTTCAGCTCGTCGACGGCGTGCTGCGTGATACCGCAGGTCACCAGCCCGTCGTCCTCGAGTCGGGCCCACTCGTGCTTCTCGGTGTAGCGGGTCTCGGCCATGGCTCCTCCTAAGGGCCGAGATAATACGCGCCCCCTCCCCCAGGCCGAAACCGGGGGGGAGAGGTTTCCCAAGGGGCGCCGGCGCCCCCAAACTGCTAGGGTTCCAGCGTGAGTGAGGCCAAGGATCGGCTGCTGAGGATCGCCCACAAGCGCACCCAGGCGCCGCGCTCCTGCTTGACCGACGAGATCCGCTCCCGCCTGGGCGAGATCCGCCTCGACCGCTGGGTCGTCCCCGAGGACATGTCGCTGGGCTACTACACCCCCTTCTGGGAGGAGCTCAGCGAGGAGGAGCGGCGCGCGCTCAACCACTGGGTCTACGCGCTGACCTACTCGCGGATCCGCAACGGCGAGTGCTACGTCCTCGAGACCAACGCCGCGATCAGCGCCTACCTCCGCCCCCACGCGCCCGCGGTCGCCGAGCTCCTCGACCGCGAGAGCGCGGAGGAGGTCGACCACGTGGACGCCTTCGACCTCGCCCGCGGGCGGGTGTGCGAGGTGATCGGCCTGGGCGACTGGCGCTGGCCCACCAAGCGCGGCAACGGCGTGATCAGCTCCCCGACCGCGATCCGCGGCCTGCTGCGCACCTTCGGCTCGGACTACGTGGTGTCCTACTTCCTCGGCCGCGGCCTGGCCAACCACATGGGCAAGGGCTTCGAGGCCCCGATCGCCCGCGACGCCGAGGGCTGCGCCGCGACGCGCGAGCTCTCGCTCCAGCACACCCTCGACGAGAGCCACCACATGGCGGTCTCGGGGCTGATGGCCGCCGCGGCCCCCGAGCTGGTGCCGGGGTCCTCCCCGCGGCGCGGCGCCCTCTACCGCCGCATGTTCCGCGGGCTCCAGCAGGGGATCGTGCGCTACACCTTCGGCCAGACGATCTACAAGAGCCACGAGCGGCGCCTCTCGCACGCCGCCCTGGCGCGGGTCCCGGCCCTGGCCAAGCGCAGCCCGGCCTTCCGGCGCGAGCTGGTCGAGGCCCACTTCGAGGCCACGAGCGGCCTCGAGCGCTCGCGCAACAAGGTCATGCCCCGCCCGAACCGGCGCCTGCTCGACGGCGCCGCGCTCTGCGAAGAGGACCGCCAGCTGTGGGAACAAGAGCTGGTGGCAGGCCAGGGGAACCTGCGCTTCTTCGGCTGAGACTCAAGCCGGCGGCGAAACCGAAGAGGGCGCTTCGAAGCCCTCGGCGATCGCGTCCTTGAGCTGCTGCGCGCTGAAGGGCTTGCGCAGCAGCCCGACGAAGCCCTTCGCGAGGAGCGCGTCCTCGGTCAGGGAGGGCGCCCCGCTCATGAGCACGAAGGGCAGCTCCAGCCCTTCCGCGCGGGCCCAGTCGAAGAGCTCCAGCCCGCTCTGCCCGGGCAAGCGCTCGTCGCTGAGCACGAGCTGGATCGACGACTCCGCCTGGAGCAGCGCGCGGGCCTCCTCGGCCGAGCCGGCCGTCAGGAGCTCGTAGGGCTCCTTGCGCAGGAGGGTCTGGACCATGGTCTGGACCAGGGCCTCGTCCTCGACGAAGAGCACCGTAGCTTGGCCTGGGTCGCTGGCGCGGCTCGTCTCCTGCTCGAGCTCGCGCCGGAGGCAGGGCAGGATCACCCGGAAGGTCGTGCCCTGGCCCGGCTCCGAGTCGATCGCGATCTCCCCCTTGTGGTCCTGCACGATCCCGTGGGTCACGGCCAGCCCCAGGCCGGTGCCTTGGTCCTTGGTCGTGAAGAAGGGCTCGAAGATCCGCTCCTTGACCTCGCTCGGAATCCCGGCGCCATCGTCGCTCACCGCCACCTCGAGATAGAGCCCCTCCTCCAGCCCCAGCCGGGTCGCCTCCGCCGCGGAGAGCTCGCGCGTCCGAGCGCGGAGGGCCACGCTGCCGCCCTCGGGCGGCAGCGCCTGGCTGGCGTTGGTGATCAGGTTCGTCAGGACCTGGTGCAGCCGCCCCGAGTCGCCCATCACCACCACCTCGGGGTCGAGGTCCAGCTCGACCGCGAAGCGGATCGGGGGGCGCAGGGTCGTGCGGAAGAGCTTGCCGATCTCCTCCAGCACCGGCAGCGCGCGCACCTGCCGCACCACGTGCTCCCGGCGGCGGGCGAAGGTCAGGATCTGCTCGACCACCTGTCGCGAGCGCTCGATCACCGCGCTGGTCTGCTCGAGGCAGTCCTGGACCTGCGCCCTGTCGTCGTTGCCGAGCGAGATCCGCGCGATCTCGTTGAAGCCGAGCAGGGCGGCGAGGTGGTTGTTGTATTCGTGGGCCACACCGCCCGCGAGGGTCCCGATCGTCTCGAGGCGCTGGCGCCGCTCGAGGGCCAGGAGCAGCTCGGCTCGCTCGGCGCTGGCCCGCTGCTGCGCGCGGATCAGGTAGGCCAGCGCGGCGGCGGCCAGGATCCCCAGCAGGCCGGCCAGGTCGGCCAGCGGCGTCTGAGCGGCCGCGAGCAGGCGCGGGCCAGGCCGCAGCGCCACGGTCCAGATCCGATCCCCGACCCGAAAGTCGCGCTCGATCGCCCAGTCGGCCGAGCCTGCGAGGAGCGACTCGTAGACGGGGCGGTCGGAGCCGCTGAGCGCGATCGAGTAGACCTCGGTCAAGTCGCCGCGCTTCAAGATCGGCTCGACCAGGGTCGGGATGCGAAACACCGGGTTCAGGATCGCGACCAGCTCGCCCTGACGGTGAACCGGGAGGTAGCCGGTGAAGCCGCGCCCGCCCTGATAGAGGTCGATCGGCGGCGAGAAGCGGTCCTTGCCGTCGTCCTGGACCCCCGCCACGATCGCGCCCGCGACGGGGTGGCGGGTCAGGTCCTTGCCGAGCGCGGAGCGGTTGGGCTGCCCGGGGACGACCCGGCGAATCAACCCCTTGGGGTCGATCCAGTTGACGGCGAGCAGCCCCGGGAAGCGCGCCTGCTGGGCCAGCACGGCGTGGCGGAAGGCCACCTCGGAGTCCGCCTCGCCGACCTGGATCAGCTCGCGCACGCCCTCCGCGACCGCGATTCGGGCGCGGATCGCCTCCTCCAGGCGGATCGCGACCTGCTCGCAGGTCAAGCGCGTCTGCAGCTCGATCCGGGCCCGTGCTTGCACGCGCTGCACGACCCACGCCCCCACGCAGGCGGCGGAGATCAACGCGAAGGAGAGCGGCGCGACCCAGCTACGACTCACCCTCCCACTGTGCGTGCGCTGCTCCTGCTCTGCAAGCAGAGCCAGCTCACTCATGGACCAGCGCGCAGCCAGCCCCAGGCCGCGCGGAGCTCCTCGCGGACGGCGCTGGCGCGGACATGGTGCCCGCCGGTGTACCAACCGAGTCGAGCTGGGACCCCAGCCCGCTCGAGGCGTCGCAGCGCAGCGCGGGCGTCGTCGGCGGACCAGGAGGAGCGCCCGTGCAGGAGCGCCACCCGCAGCGCCCCGCGCGCTCGCGCCAGGCGCCCCAGGTCGGGGGAGTAGCTGCCCTCGAGCGAGAGCACGCCAGCGAAGCGCTCGGGCCGGCGGATCGCCACGGCGTAGGCCGCCTCCGCCCCGAGGCTCACTCCGCCCAGGTAGACCGGCCCCGGCTGACCCTCGCTCAACAGGTCGAGCGCGAGCTCGGCGGCGGGGAGGCCGGCCTCCAGCCCCTCGAAGGCCTTGCGCAGGGCCCCCCGCGGGAGGACCAGCTTGAAGCGCGCCGCCCCGGGCAGGTCCCGCCGCAGCCAGGTCTGGTGCGGCTCGGGGCGGTCGAAGGCGCCGTGCAGCCAGATCAGCGTCCCGGCGGGCTCGCCCGCGGGCGGGTCCACGAGGACCTCGAGCGACTCGCGCGCCCTCGCGCGCGCCCTGCGGACGAGCTCGGCCCGCCCCGGGAGGGCGCGCAGCGCCGCGCTCCGCTCCAGGGCCCCAAACGCGTAGCCCTCGCGCGCGAAGAGCTCGCGCAGGCAGCCGCGGGCGAGCTCGGGCTCGCTGGGCGCCGCGCGCTCGGCGCAGCGCAGCAGCGCGTGGAGCTCGCCCGAGGCCAGCCCGTGGGCGGGCTGCGCCCCCAGCTCCAAGGCTGCCCCGCGCCCAGGCGCGAGCTCGAGGTCCAGCTCGGCCAGGAGCGGGTCCGCCAGCTGCGCGCCGGAGAGCAGCCCGCCCGCGTTGGCGCGACGCCAGGCCTGCCGCGCCTCCTCGAAGCGCAGCGCCAGCGCGTGGGCTCGCGCCTGCTCCAGCGCGCTGAAGGCCAGGAGCTGCCTGCGCAGGGGGAGGTCGGCCGGGCTGCTGCTGACGAGGGCCGCCGCGCTCGCGCTCTGGCGCAGGGCCCTCTCCGCGCCGGCGGCCGCGGCGCGGTCCTCGCCCTCGCTCAGCTGCCAGGCCGCGCTCAGCGCGTCGTGGGCGGCGTCGAGCGCGGCCAGCAGACGCCCGAGGGGCGCCGCGCGCGCGCGCAGCTCGTCACGCAGGGGCGCGCCCCGCTCGCCGAGCAGCGCCAGGGCCTGGGGGTCGCCCGTGAGCGAGCCGAGCTCCTGAGCCCGCAAGAGCGAAGCCCGCGCCTGCGCGAGGTCGCCGCCGCGCGCGTGGTGCCGGGCGCGGAGGGCCTCGGCCTGGCGCGCGACCCGCGGCGGGGCGAGCTCGACCAGGTCGTCGCAGAGGGCGCCCCAGAGCGCCGGAGGCGCGCCTGCCCGATAGCGGCGCTCGAGCTGCTCGAGCCGGCTGGTGGCCAGGACCGGGTGCCGCAGGAGCGCCGCCCGCCAGGCGCGCAGCTCGGGCCCGCCCCAGCGCGCGAGGGCCTCGCGCCAGCCCTGCTCGGGCGGGCCCGCCGGCGAGAGGTTCAGCGCCGCCCGGTTGTGGCGATCGACCACGCCCTGCAGCGCCTCGAGCAGCTCCGGGCGGGTCTCGACCTGCGCGACCGCGGCGCGCAGCTCCTCGCGCAGGGTCCGCAGCAGCGCCGGCACGTCCGCGCTCCGCCGCCAGCGCTCGCCGCTGCGCGCGAAGCCGGGCGCGTCAGCGACGGGGCCGCGCACGAGGAAGTCCACCTGGCAAGGAGGCGGCTCGCGCTGCCCGAGCAGGGTCAGCAGCT
>MDTG01266450.1_pt1 | contig 15931 bp, 12 predicted proteins | sample 811421 | NCBI WGS metagenome assembly MDTG01 (sample SAMN05326645, study PRJNA326480) | marine metagenome | isolation source: seawater | place: Pacific Ocean: South East | collected 2011 | reverse complement strand
TTGATCAATGGAAAAACAAAGGTCTTTTGCCTAAAGATGTAAAATTAAAAAAATCAGGCTCAATAATTAATTCAATCTTAAAGGTGTATGATATTTATCAAAAAAAAACAAAAGATTTGAATGCATTTGATTTTGGAGACTTAATTTTATTTTGCGTAAAACTTTTTGAAGAACACAAGGATATAAGAGAAATTTATCAAAAAAATTTTAAATATATTTTAGTAGATGAATTTCAAGATACGAACTTTATTCAAAACAAATGGTTAAACTTGTTAGTTAATGAAAATCAGAATATTTGTTGTGTTGGAGACGATGATCAATCCATTTATAGTTGGAGAGGAGCTGAAATAAAAAATTTTCTTACTTTTGATCAGATTTATAAAAATTGTAAAGTATTTAAATTAGAACAAAACTACAGATCTACAAAAAATATATTAGAAACTGCCTCCAATTTAATTTCAAATAATTCGAATAGAGTGGGAAAAAAATTATGGTCATCTGCTTCCCAAGGTGAATTAGTAAAACTTAATTGTTATAGAACTGGTAAAGATGAAGCCCAAGGTGTTAGTGACATAATAGAGCAAAAAATTAAAAAAAAATATTCACTTAATGATGTATCAATCTTAGTTCGAGCAATATATCAAACTAGAGAATTTGAAGAGAGATTTCTTCAAGTAGGCATAGGGTATCGCGTTTTAGGTGGTATTAAATTTTATGAGAGAGCAGAAATAAAAGACGCTGTATCATATTTAAGAATTATTAACCAAAAATTTGATGATTTAGCTTTAGAAAGAGTAATTGGTTCTCCAAAGAGAGGAGTTGGTGAGAGCACTCTTAATCAAATATACAAATTTGGTAAATCAAATAATTTATGTTTAGAGGACTCCATTATTAAAATTTTAGAAAAAGGAAATTTTAAACCTAAAATAAAAACAACACTTAATCATTTAATAAATATGATTGAGAAATGGCGAAAAGACTCGATGAATATTAAACATTTTGATTTATTAAAATTAGTACTCGATGAGTCAGGATATTCTGCAATGCTTAAAAATAAAAAAGATTTAGAAAATGAGAATAGGCTAGAAAATTTGAAAGAATTATTAAGAGCTATGCAAGATTATGATAATTTACAAAGTTTTTTAGAACATGTAGCGTTGGCAACTTCAATAGATCAAGAATGGGAGGGCGCTAAGATTAATTTAATGACAATGCATGCGGCCAAGGGATTGGAGTTTGATGTTGTTTTTCTTCCTGGTTGGGAAGAGGGTCTCTTTCCGCATCAAAAATCTTTAGAAGAGAAAGGAGATTTTGCATTGGAGGAGGAGAGAAGGTTAGCTTATGTCGGAATAACTAGGGCCAAAAAAGAGGCATACTTATCATTTGCTATGAAAAGAGCATATCATGGTGATTGGATGGACGCGCTACCTTCAAGATTTATCAATGAAATACCAGAAGAAAGTGTCGAAAAAAATGAAATTCAAATGAATGAAGCAGATGATTTTGAATTTAATCAAGATAATTCAATAAATTTTGAAGATGAATATAGAAGTCCTGGATGGGATAGGTACAAAAAAAATAAAATGCTTAAATGGAAAAAATAAAAAAATTAATACATACTTTTAAAAGAGAAAATATCGATGGGTACTTAATTCCAAAAAATGATAAATTTTTTGGAGAATACACTCCAAATTATAATGATAGACTAAAATATATTTCTAACTTTACTGGATCCTATGGATTCTCATTAATACTTAGAAATAAAAATTATTTATTTGTTGATGGTAGATATACTTTACAAGCTAATAACCAGTGTGGAAAATATTTTAAAATAATTACTTTTCCACAAAAAATGCCTCGAGACATATTGCGAGGTAAGAAGTTATCAATTGGTTTTGATCCAACGCTATTTACAAAAAAGACATTAGATATATTTTTTGGAAAAAGTAATTGTAAATTTAAACCTATAAAAAGAAATCTTATTGATAGTATCTGGAAAAGAAAGATTGAAAAAACAAAAAAAAATTTTTATTTTCTAAATCAACAAACCACTGGGAATTACTATAAATCAAAAATAAAAAAAATTGTTTCTTTTTTGAAAAAGAAAAAGGCCGATTTTCAATTTATTTCTGCAAGTGAAAATAACGCATGGCTTCTAAATATAAGGGGACGAGATACAGAATACACGCCGCTACCTAATTGTTATATTTTGATTGATACAAATAACAATATCCTAATGTTTTGTGATTTAAAAAAAATATCTTTATCTTTTAGAAGATATTTTAATGAAGTTCAATTCTATGATTTAAATTCAATCGAAAAAATTCTTACACGTATTTCCAATAAAAAGTTCATAATTGATGATGTTACTTGCTCTTTTTATTTTGAAAAAATTATCTCTAGAAATAATGTAATAATAACCTCGCAAGATCCAATTTACTTTTTTAAAGCTATTAAAAATAAGAAAGAAATTAGAAATATTGAATTAGCTCACATATCTGATGGCGTTGCGCTTACAAAATATTTGTTTTGGATTAAAAATAATTTTGAAAAAAAAAAAATAACCGAATTAAGTGCTTCAGATAAATTGTTTGAGTTAAGAAAGAAAAATAAAAAATTTAAGTTTTTAAGCTTTCCTACTATTTCCGGTTCTGGCCCTAATGGAGCAATTATTCATTATAAAGCATCAAAAAAAACTAACAGAGAATTAAGAAAGGGAGATATTTACCTTGTAGACTCTGGTGGACAGTACGAATTTGGAACTACCGATGTGACTCGGACAATTTCTCTAAAGAATTCTAGTAAAAAAATAAAAAATATTTTTACTAGAGTGCTTAAAGGGCACATAGCAGTTGCTGATTTCAATTTAAAAACGAACACAACAGGTTCGATAATTGACGGCAAAGCAAGAAAATATCTTAAAGAAATTGGTCTAGATTATGCACATGGAACAGGTCATGGTGTTGGATATTTTCTCAATGTACATGAAGGTCCTCATGCTATATCAAAAAATAATAGAATTAATTTTAAAGAAGGTATGATTGTATCAAACGAACCAGGTTATTACGAAAAGAATAAATTTGGAATTAGAATTGAAAATCTTATTTACGTAAAAAAAATAAGAAATAATAAAATTTGTTTTGAAAATTTAACAATGGCGCCGATTGATAAAGATTTAATTGACACAAGTATTCTTGATAAAAATGAAAAGAATTGGTTAAACAAATATCATAAAAAAGTCTTTGATAATCTTAAGCATGCTATGAATAAATCAGATATGGTTGAGCTTAAAAAAGCTTGTTCAACTATTTAAAATATTATTCCACTCGTCTTCAAAAATAATTTGAATATTTAATTGTTTCGCTTGATCAATTTTTTTTTTTGTGGGTTTAGAATTGCCAACAACTAAAAAGTCAAGTTTTTTTGAGATTGATCCTAAAACTTTTCCTCCATTAACTTCTGCGATAGTTTTAGCTTCCGATCGACTCATGTTTTGAAATCCTCCTGTAAACATTAATTTTTTATCTGAAAATTTTCCGTCAATTTTTTTTGTAGAAAAGTTTTTAATATTTAATTTATTAATTAATTCTTTTGTAATTTTTACATTTGTTTCATTTAAAAAAAAATTATTAATAGAGTCCATTTGAGTTTCGCCAATACCATCTAAATCTGCTAGGTTAATCAATAACTCTTTTCTACTATTTGAACTAAATAATTTTGAAAATTCTTTTATATTGCCAAAAAAACCTGCCAAAATTTTTGCGTTTTCTTGGCCTATGTGTCTTATTCCTATTGAAAAGATAAATTTATCTAAATTTACTGATTTAGATTTTGCAATAGAAGCTTTTAAGTTTTTAATAGATAAATCGCCCCAACCCTCTAATTTTATTATTTTATAATAATCAAGCTCAAAAATATCTGATGGTTTTCTAATTAGATTTAATTTCCAAAATTGCTCTATGACTTTTTTTCCCAATCCATCAATATTAAAGGCTTCTTTTGAAACTATATGTTTAAGTTTCTCTTTTGCTATATATGTACAATCATATCCTTTTATGCATCTTCTAACTGCATCTAGTTTTTTGGTACTTTTGCTGAAATCTTTTTTAGTTACTGCACCACAAAGACATTTTTTAGGAAATAAAAATTTTTTTGATTTTTTGTCTCTTTTGGATAAGTCAACAGATACTACTTGAGGAATAACGTCCCCTGCTCTTTGAATTTTTATTACGTCACCAATACGTATATCTTTTCTATCGATTTCATCCTCGTTATGAAGAGTTGCATTAGACACTACCACTCCCCCTACATTAACTGGTTCTACTTTTGCAACGGGTGTAATTGCTCCTGTTCTACCCACTTGAATAATAATATCATTAATTTTAGTAGTGGCTTTCTCAGCAGAAAATTTATAAGCAATTGCCCAACGCGGAGAGTTTGATGTATTACCAAGTCTTTTTTGTAAATCTAAATCATTAACTTTAAAAACTAAACCATCAATATCATAGTCAAGAGATGAACGAATTTGGTCAATTTTCTTATGCTGATTTTCAATTTTATTTATACCACTTACAATTTTTGATAATGGATTAGTTTCAAACCCCCATTTATTTATTATTTTTAAAAACTCTGATTGCTTTTGAAAAATCATTGGTTTTATTTCACCAAAACCATAAGCAAAATATTTCAGTGGGATTTTTGATGTTTCTAACGGATTCTTTTGTCTCAAGGAGCCTCCTGCTGCATTTCTAGGATTGGCAAACTTATCTTTGATATTAAAAAAATCTTTTTTACCAATGTAAACTTCACAACGAACCTCGAATAAATCAGGAACATCTTGTGATTTAATTTTTTTTGGAATTTTTTTTATAGTTTTTAAATTTTCAAGAATATCCTCTCCAACTAATCCATCTCCTCTAGATAAACCTTTATTAAGAATACCTTTTTCATAAACTAAAGTAGCAGATATACCATCAATTTTTGGTTCTGAGAAAAGTTCAATTTCATTTGTTTGGGATTTAAGATAATTATTAATTTTTTTTAAATGATCATCAATATCTTTCATTTCAAATGCATTTGATAAAGATAACATCGGTTTTAAATGTTTAACTTTTTTAAATTTATTTGATACGGGTGCTCCAACTATAGTATCTCGTGCATTTAATTTTCTTACAAAATCAAATTTTTTTTCGTATTCTATAACGTCTCTTTTTATTTCATCATATTCAGCGTCAGATATTTTTGGACTATCGTCTGTAAAATAATATTTATTATGTTTTTTTAGCGTAAGTAATTTTTCATTGTATTCTTTTAAAATTTCATCTTTTTTTTTCATCTTTATTTAATCACTTTTAAAATTCTTTTAAATATTCCCTCTTTTTTTTCTTTTTTGATTTCTAACTTTAATTCATCATAATTTTTATTGAATACTTTATAAGATTTTTTAAACCACTCACTAGAATTGTAATTGTAGCCTAAAATCGCTGCATAACTTTTTGCTTCACTTTCTAATCCTAAATGATAATAAATTTCTACAAGTCTATGTAAAGCTTCTTCAACAAAAATTGTGGTGTCATAATTTTCAGTAATTATTTTTAGCCTATTAATAGCAGGTATCCATTTTTTTACTGAAATATAATATCTAGCTATATACAACTCCTTTGCTGCCATTTGATTTTCCACCAGACCTCTTTTAAATTTTAAATCAATCGCATACTCAGAATTTGGATATTTTTTTAAAAATATATCTATTGTTTCTCTTGCTTTTAATAAAGGTTTAAGATCTTTTTTCTCATCACTTATTTGTTCATAATAAATAATTGCTAATAAATAATTTGCATAAATAACATGCTTGTCCAAAGGATATTTTTTTAAATATCTATTTAAATTTTCTTCAGCTTGATCGTAAAAATTGATACCGTATAAAGAGTAACTCGCCATTATGGCTGATTTTGCAGCTAGCTCTGGTTTGTCAAAATTTAGTTCGGCTTCTGAAAATTTTTTATTTGCCAAAAAAAAATTATTTTTTGTAAAAGCATTAAGCCCCTCACTGTAAAGTTTATAAGGGTCTGATAGTTGTGTTGGAGCATATATTTCGTCTTTATTTTTTGCACAAGAATTTAAAAAAATAAATAATGAAATAATTACAGCTAATCTAATAATCATGACTATTTAATATCAGATTATAAGTGAATTAGAATATCAAATAAAAGATAATTATTAAGCGCTAGCTACTAATTTAAAGTTAGTGCTCAAATGCTTATTTTCCTTAATTGGTTCTTTATCGAGTTCAATTATTTCGTAATTGCTTACTGATTTTAGTAATTTATGTAAAAATAAATTAGATAGTTGGTGACCTCCTTGATAACAATAAACGGCACCTAATATTTTGTAGCCTGATAGCAAAAAGTCGCCAGCTAAATCTAATATTTTGTGATTAACAAATTCTTTTTTATTTCTTAAACCTTCTTCATTTAAAACTTTATTTTCATTAACGACAATTGCGTTTTCAAGAGATCCCCCTTTGGCTAAGCCCATCTTTTTAATTTTCTGAATATCTTCGTATAAACAAAAGGTCCTGGCTTCTTCTACTGCTGAAATGTTGTCTGATTGAAAATTAATTAAATTTCTTTGATTGCCTATAACTTTATTTTCATATTTCAATTCAAAATCAACTTCAAAAGTGTTTTTAGGATTTATTTGTATTTTTCTGACACCATCCTCTAGTTCAATTTTATCTGTAATTTTTAAGTATTTGATTTTTTTATTTAATTGCTTAGTTTTTGTTTTTTTTAAAACACTCAAAAATTGTTTTGCTGATCCGTCCATAATCGGAACTTCTTCGTTATCAATTTCTATAATAGCACTTTCTATGTCGGCTATATAAAGAGCAGCTAACAGATGCTCAACTGTTGAGACTTTAACTCCAAATTTATTTTGAAGAGTCGTTGATAACGTAGTAGATGATACATTCTTATAGTTTGCTTCAATTAGATTGTTATTTAATAGATCTACTCGTTTAAACACTATTCCGCTGTCATTATTTCCTGGCAAAATCCTAATTTTAGATTTTTTTCCAAAGTGTAAACCCACCCCTTCGAAGAAAATTGGTTCTGATATAGTATTTTGAAAAATTCTATTCACGAGGGAAGTTATACTTAATTAAAGACTTAATCTTAAAACAACTAATGTTTCTAAAAATAACAAAGATTAATCAAATAAAGCATCGAAAAGCCTAGCAATAAGCGATTTATTAGAATGAGCAACAGGAATAGCTTCTTTTTTCCAACCAAAATGGACAATTTGATTAGCAGTAATTAGCATTTTTTCACTAGAAAAATCTTCTAAGAATTCAAGATTCAAAGACCCATCAAGAGAAAAAATTGTTTTATAAATTTCTCTTAAACCTTTGAGTTGGTAGTTGCTTTTCATTTCTAGAAACAAAAATTTTAAAGATTTATTGTAATAATTTACGTTGATATTCTTAAATAAAATTAACTCGGAAATTTCTTTTATTCTTGCTAAAGCTATTTGATAAATCAATTTTTTTTTAATCTTTCTAAATGTACCTTCATCAAAATATTCTTCTTCGACAAGATCATCATCTGCTAAGTTTTGATTTAATTCATTTTTTATTAGAAAATTTTTTATAAATTCTGTTTTTAGAGAAGTAATTTTTGAAATATCTTTAATTATTATATCACTTCCAAATTTAAAATCTTGTTCAAATTTTAAAGCATTATTCTCAAAATAAAGAATTTTTGATTTTGCATTATTAATATTAATTTGACAGAAAGTATCCGCCTTATTATTGTAATTACTTAAGTAAGCGCCCTTTAAAAAACTTTTAAGGAATAATTTTTTTACTTTTAGATTACAACTATCAAAAATATGTTTAAGATTTTTAAATATATTTTCATCAATTAATGAAAATGATAATTCATGTGCGTAGAAATCTCCAAATAAACCAATTGGTAGATTTTCTATCTTTTTTTTATCTAATAGAAATTTAGAATTGAAGATGTGAAGGATTGTTTTTTCTGAGTGAACCTTATTTACAAAAGATTTTAAATTATTAATAATATAGGTTATATTTTCTCTTAATATTTGAGAACCATTTAATTTTTTAAAACCAGATAAACTTATAAAAGTAGGATTAAAATTTTCTAATATTAATGTAATTTCTTTAAAAGTATAATTAAATTTTTTTTCAATAATATAAATATTTTTTTTAATTTCATTTAATGATTTGCCTAAATCTGAAACTCTGTTATCAGATATGCCTATCAAAGGGAGGACTAACTTATAGGCTATTTTAAAGTTGCTTTGTTCATCTTCTGACCCAACAAAAAATATAAAGTTGACTTCATTTATTTCTAAGAAGAGAGATAAGGTGTTTTTGTTCATTTTATTTCAATATCAATTGATTGTTAATCCTATAGTCAAACATCTCATATTTTTTAAAACTATCATTTTTAATTAATTTTAAATAATTTTTTAAACTTTCTATATAATTATTTTTTGGAAGCTTAATTACTTTTTTATCTTTAGTCTCTAAATCCCATCTATTTATGTCATAAAAAATAAATTTTTTTACTGTATTAATTGGAAAATTTATTTTTTCCAAATTCAAATAAAAAGTTTTAAATTTCTTTTCATCTCCTATGACATACGGTAAATGATTAAAATTTCCAATTTCTTGAAATTTAATTAAGTCGATCTTATCACTCAATAAAAATTTATTTTGTTTTTTTAGTAAAATTGCGATTGGTTTTTTTTCATATATTCTTATTCTCAAAGTATTTGGATATTTTTTTTTAATTTTAAAACTCTCTACAAAACTCTCTTGCATTAATATTTTTTTAATCTCAGAGTTATCTAAACTAAAAAGGTTTTTGTTATAAACCGGAGCCAGTGATTTTTTTAATTCTTTACTATTGATTAAAAAATTATTTTCTATAATTATTTTCTCTATATTAAATTTCTTAATTATTATTTTTTGCTGAAAAGTGATTGTAGTTAGCAATAAAAAAAGTAATATTGCAATTATCGACCTTTTTTTCATCTATTATTGCTTGCATCCAAAAGAATTTTCTCAACCAAATTTTCAAAAGTTAAGCCTTTATAATTCGCAATTTCAGGCACCAAAGATAAACTCGTCATTCCGGGCTGTGTATTAATTTCTAACAAATAAAAATTATTTTTAAAGAATTTAAAATCTGATCTTGTAACCCCTCTGCAATTTAAAACCTTGTGTGTTTTCTTGGCTATTTTTAAAACTTCATTATATTTTTTTTTAATTAGCCTAGCTGGCATAATATGTTTCGTCTTTGCTTGTTTTGTGTATTTCGCTTTATAATCATAGAATAATCTTTTTGGGATCAATTCAATTGCTCCTAGTGGACTACCATTAATGACCGCAACTTGAATTTCTTGCCCCCCAATATATTCTTCAAGTAATAATTCATCGTATTTTTTAAATTGTTTTTTTATTGCCTGTAGTAGTCTTTGTTTGTTTTTACATACTTCAACACCTAAGCTGGAGCCTTCATTTACTGGTTTCAAAACCATAGGATAACTTAAATTTTTATTACTAATTATTTTTTGTAATAATTTACTCTCAACATTATTTTTTAATGAGAGAAATTTTGGTGTTTTAATCTTGTTTTTAATAAAAATCATTTTTGAGTAGATTTTATTCATTGCATTAAAAGAACTAATTACTCCTGAATGAGTGTAGGGAATTTTTAAATATTCAAAATAACTCTGTGCTACTCCGTCCTCACCATCTCTACCATGCAAAGCGTTGAAAATTACATCAGTTTTTTTTTTATCAATTAAATTAAAGTTTTTAGTTTTTGGATCAAATGATGACACTTTGTAGCCTTTTTTCTTTAAAGCTTTTATGCACGCCCTGCCGCTTTCTAGGCTAACTGCTCTTTCTCCAGAAGTTCCGCCTAAAACTACCAAAACATTTTTAAATTTTTTTCTATTCACCTATTATTTTAATTTCTAATTCTAGATTTACTCCTGTTTTTTTGTAAACACTTTTTTGTACTCTTTTAATTAATTTTTCTATGTCAGCTGATTTTGCATTACCGTTATTAACAAAAAAATTACAATGTTTGTGAGAAATAATAGCATCACCTACTTTGTACTCCTCGCATCCAGCTTCCTTAATTAGCATCCAAGCTTTTTTATCTTTGGCAATATTCTTAAATGTGCTACCACATGTTTTTATTTGACTTGGTTGCGAAATTTTTTTTTGTTCAATTAGTTTAGATTGTTTTTTGTCTATTTCTTCTTTTGTTTGAATTATTCCCTTAAGTTTAACAGCAGTAATAATTAAATTATTCGGTAAATTAGTCCCTCTATATAAAAAACTTATATCTTCTTTTTTTATCTCCTTTTCTTGTAAATTATCCATATCTATTACTTGGATAGATAACAAATTTTTTGATATGTCATTATCGTAACAACCGCTGTTCATTATTATTGCTCCTCCAATAGAACCTGGTATGCAAGATAAGAATTCTAAATTTCCTAAACAATTATCTTTTGCGAAATTAGCTACCTTACGGTCTAAAGTTGCCGCTCCAACTTCTATAGTAGTTTGATCAATTAGCTTTAAATATGAAAAACCCTGTCCTAATTTTATTACAGCTCCCCTTACTCCTTTATCTCTAAATAAAGTATTCGATCCGGCTCCTAATATAGTAATCTTCAATTTTAGTTTTTTTGCCTCTTGTAAAAAATCCATTAATTCAATTTTATCTTTTGCTTTATAAAAATACTCAGCATTTCCTCCAAGATTAAACCAGCTATAATTCGATAGCTTAACATTTGTATTCAAATTTTTTCCGTACTTATTTCTAAAGTTTATTTCTAGGTTCATATTAATTCTTTTAGGTCATGCATCCATTTTGATATTAATCCTGCCCCCATGCCAATTATTATTTCATCATTTATTAAATTTTTTCTAAGATATTTACTCAAATCTATCTCATTTCTAATAATAATTACTTGGGTGTTTGAATTTTTACTTATTAATTCAGCAAATTTAACTAAATTAAATTTTGAATTTTTCTTTTCTCCAGCTGCATATAAAGGGCAAATTATTACCAAATTAGACTTGGAGAAGCACCTGGAAAATTGAGTCTTTAGTGATAAAACTCTTGAATACCTGTGAGGTTCAAAAATACTTATAATTTTTCTATGAGGGTTTACATTATTAACACCTTCTAAAATTGATCTAATCTCTGTCGGATGATGAGCGTAATCATCATAAAAATCATTTTTATTTTTAGAAAAAACTTTTGTCATCCTTCGTTGTACTCCAGAAAAGTTTTTTAGTGACTTTTTAGCTTTATTTAGATCAGCTCCAAGATTAATGCATACTATAAGTGATGCGGCTGCGTTTAATACATTATGTTTACCTAGTAATTTTACCGTTATATTCTTTATATTCCTATTTTTTTTTTCTTTATCCTTAAAATTTAAGTCAAAAGTCGTGCTATCAAAATCATATCTTATCTTTCTTATTTGGTAATTTGCTTTTTTATTTTCACCATATGAAAGTATATTTTTATTTTTAATTTTATTAATAATTTTTCTAATATTTTTATTGTCTAAACAAATAATTGCTTTGCCAGTAGGTGGGGTTTTGTTAATAAATTCTAAAAAAGATTTTTCTAAATTTTGATAACTTTTATAATAATCAATGTGTTCATAATCAATATTTGTGACAATTGAATAATTGATAGGTAATTTTAGAAAACTTCCATCTGACTCATCTGCTTCTAGAATAGCCCAATCACCTTTTCCAAGTTTTGCATTACTTTTTAATGAATTAATTACTCCACCATTAATAATTGTTGGGTCAAGTTTTTGATCTGATAAAATTTTCGCTACCAGAGATGTTGTTGTAGTTTTTCCGTGCGATCCAGTAATTATAATATTTTTTTTTAAAGAAACAGCGTCTGCTAATACTTCAGCACGAGAGTAAATTGGTATTTTATTTTTTTTTGCGTACTGAACTTCAACATTGTTATTTTTAATGGCTGTAGATTTGACTAGAATATTTACTTTTTTTATATTATTGGATGAGTGACCGATAAATATTTTAATTCCTAACTTCAAACAACTTATTGTATTTTTATTTTTATTTTGATCACTTCCTTGAACTTTAAAACCCATATTTTTCATTACTTGAGCAAGTCCGCTCATACCTATACCGCCAATTCCAACAAAGTGGATAATATCTTTTTGGCCTAAGTTAATTTTTTTCATCTATAATTTCATCTATTTTAAGTTTTAAATTTTTAAAGATATTTTTGTCAGAATGTTGTCTTTGATTTGATAAAATATTTTTTATTAATGATTTATTTACAAAGATTTTTCTCGCTAGACTATATAATTCATCATTTATATTTTTTTCTTCTAGTAAATATCCATAACCTTTTTTTTTATAAAACTCAGCGTTTTTAAATTGATGATTATCTGCTGATGATGGCAAAGGTATAGTGATAAAGGGTATCTTAATATTTATCAACTCTCCTAATACAGATGCACCTGATCTTGAAATTACCAAATTAACTTTAGAGTAATATTCAATAATATTGTCAGCAAAATTGAAAATCTCAAAATCTATTTTATTTTTCTGATAAAACTGAGTTAATTCAACATTTTGTTTTTCCTGACATTGATGGTAAATTTTTATATCTATTTTATTTTCTTTTAGTTTTAAAAAAATTGGTGGAAATTTCTCAGCAAATATTTTTGCTCCTTGGCTTCCGCCCAAAACTAGAATAATTAGTTTCTCAAAATTCTTTGTTTCATTTATCTCTATGTTTGAATTTAATATATCCTCCCTTATTATATTTCCTAATACTAAAATTTTTTCATTATATTTGACTGGTATTCCATGAACGTCTTTATAGGAAACAAATATTTTGTTCACATAAGGTAATAAAATTTTGTTGGCTTTTCCTATAATCAAATTATTTTCATAAACTACGCATTTAATTTTTAAAAATGAAGCGGCAATACAAATTGGAAAAGATGAATATCCCCCCATTCCAAAAACAATTGATGGCCTATTAAAAAGTAAAAATAAAAAAGATCTGATTATTGAGTAAATTATTACACTGACTGAAAAAAAAAATTTAAAAATATTTTTTTTAAGCAAAGGCGAAGAAGGTATTTTTATTAAATTCAGTTCTTTATAATTATTAAGATATTTGAGCCCTCTATTATCTGTAGTTAGCTTTACTATATATCCTGTTTTATTAAGATATTTTGCTAAACTGTATGCTGGAAATATGTGACCCCCAGTTCCTCCTGTTGCAATTATAATTTTTTTTTTAGTCATATAAATAAACTTTATTTTTAGTATAGTTTAAAATTAATCCAGCTAAAATTGCACTGCCAATAAGTGAGGATCCTCCATAACTCAAAAAAGGCAAGGTCATTCCAGTAGTTGGTAATAAATTAGTATTTACTCCAGCATGTATAAATGTTTGAAAAATTAACAATGTAGCTAAACCGCTCAAAGAAACTTTTAAAAACTGACTGTTCTGATTGAAACAATTTTTAATTATTCTGAAAGAAATATATAAAAAAATTAACAATATCATAATAGAAACTATCGAGCCGTATTCCTCTGATATAACAGCAATTACATAATCTGTATGCGCCTCTGGAACGCTTTCTTTTAAAATACCTTCTCCCATTCCTTGCCCTGTTAATCCTCCTAGTCTTATTGCATCAAGAGCTGATGATGATTGGAACTTGTCTCCTTGGCTAGGGTCAAAAAAAGTAATAAGACGATTAATTATATATCCAAATTTTTCAGGTAAGAAATATAATAATGAACTTAGAGATGCTAAAAATATTGAAAAAAAAATAATTATATGTGTCAACTTTACACCTGAAATAAAAATTGTTGCTATCCAGCTGCCTATTAACAATATTGACTGTCCTAGATCAGGTTGATCGATTAACAAGATAATTACAGAAACTAAGAGTGTAAAACTTATAATATATTTTACTTGAGCGTTATGAAACTTTTCATATGTCAATATTTTAACCGTCATTAAAATAAATAATGGTTTTAAGAGTTCTATGGGTTGTAATCTAAAAAAGTAAGTATCCAACCATCGTTTTGCCCCCTTTACTTCTACTCCAAATACAGGAACTAAGGCTAAAGAAATAAATGACATGGCAAAAAGGGGTATGACAAATTTAATGAGTAATTCAGTATTAATAATAGAAATAATTATCATTAGAAAAATAGCGGAAAATGTAAATATTAGGTGTTTTATAAAGAAAAAATAGTAAGCTTTGTTTAACCTTTCTCCTGCAAGAGAAGATGTTGAAGAAAAGGAAAAAAATAATCCCAAAAAAAATAAGATTAAAAAACTTAATAAAATTTTTTTATCTATGTTTCGCCAGTAATTTGTAAAAAAAAACTTAAGTGTATTTTCTTGCATATATTTTACAAAGTTTCTTGAATTTATCTCCTCTATCTTCAAAATTTTTAAATTGGTCAAACGATGCAGCGGCTGGACTTAATATAATTGAATTATCAATACTCCTCTTAAGCTTAATATCTTTGAAGATCTGCAATATGGATTTTTTTAAATTTTTAGTGATTTTAAAATTTAACTTTCCTCTGATTTGGCTTTTAAAAAAATTAGTACTTTTTCCAATTATGTAACATTTAACAATGTTTTTTTTATAATTAGACAACTTTATTTTATCACCTTTTTTTGGTAGTCCGCCCAAAATCCAATAAATATTTTTAAGACTGGATAAAGCGGTTTGAGTAGCTTCAAATGATGTGGCTTTTGAATCATTAATAAATGTTATATTTTTTTTTTTAGAAATATTTCAAATCTATGTGGTAAGCCTCTAAATGACCCCATTGAAGAGATAAATGATTTCTCTTTAATTCCAAGTAGTTTAGAAAAAATATAGACAAAGCCCATATTTTCGTCATTAAGATTAGATTTAAGATATTCATTCATAACTTTGTGCTTAACTTTTTTATAATGAGTGTTTTTTAACGTTATTAATTTGCTCGAAAAATTTCTTTTTATAAAAAATCTTTTTAAATTATTATTAATTATTGCATAGTTGTTTTTAGTTTGAAGGAAGAAAATTTTTAATTTTGAATTTAAATAATTTTTCATATTTTTATGCCAATCTAAGTGATCATTAGTTAAATTAAGAAAAAAAGCAAAATCTGGTTTAATAAATTTTGAATGTGATAGCTGATATGAAGAAGCCTCTATAATTACAAAGCTATTTTTTATATTTTTTAAATCTAAAATTGGTGTACCTATATTTCCACCAAGAAGAGATTTTTTTTTATTTTTTTTTAATAAGTGATCTAATAATTTACAAGTAGTTGATTTACCATTGGTGCCTGTCACAACAATCGTTTTACATTTTGCATTTGTTAAATAGAATAAATCAATATCTGTAATAATTTTGCTCTTAAATTTTGAAAGTTTTCTATTTTTAAGTAGACTTATTCCAGGACTTAACACTATATAATCAACTTCATTTAAAGTTTTTTTTAAATTATTTGTTTTATGTTTCTTAAAAAAATTTTTTTGTTTATCATCCCAAACTTTAAAATTATATATTTTATTTTTCTCAAAAAATTTAACGACTGACTTTCCAGAAATGCCCAAGCCATAAACAAGGAACGATAGTTCTTTGAGTTTTGGTAATTGGGTCATACTTTACCTTAATTTTAATGTTGCTAAGCCCACTAATGCCAAAATAATAGCTATAATCCAAAACCGAATTACAATTGTTGATTCTGCCCAACCTTTTTTTTCAAAATGATGATGTATCGGCGCCATTTTAAAAATTCTTTTTCCAGTTAATTTGAACGATGCCACTTGAATAATTACCGATACAG